>Ga0099364_10006270_pt1 | contig 17379 bp, 8 predicted proteins | sample TergutTh196P3_FD_73070 | JGI IMG/M metagenome (GOLD analysis project Ga0099364, IMG submission 73070) | Microcerotermes parvus P3 segment gut microbial communities from Pointe-Noire, Republic of the Congo - Th196 P3 | ecosystem: Host-associated > Arthropoda: Insects > Digestive system > Gut ... | reverse complement strand
TCGGCCCGCGCGAATACGCCGCCACACGCATCAACCTCGCACAATCGTGTAACGGCATTGGCTGGATACTCGGCCCGATACTCGGCGGCTTGTTTTTCTACGCCAAAGACGCTTCAGGTCACAGTCTCGGGAACGAAATGCTTTATATTCCGTATGTCACCATTGCGTGCATTGTACTCGTGTTTTCGGTGATTTTTTATTTCGCATACATTCCCGACGTCAAAACCAAAGACGATTATCATCTCGACGAAGAGGACAAAGCCGGCGGTGACACCATTCCTGCGGACCGCAAACTGAATCGCGGGCAGATTTATTTGTTCCTGTTCCTCAATACAAGCATGTTGATTTGCATTGCCGGTATTTTTCTCTGGCTGTTTTTGACGACAATCTTTGACATTGGGGCTTCGATTGCGGGAATTGCCCAAACGCTCATGCCGTTCTCCAGTGTCCAAGTCACCGCCCACAACGCCCCGCTGGTCCTCATCTGTGAAATCGCGTGTGGATTGCTTGTGATTTCGGCCATCGGGCTCATTTTCATCAACAGGAAAATATCACACCACAGCATCTGGTCGCATCCGCACTTCTCCGGCTCGGTGTTGGCACAGTTTCTTTACGTTGCGGCCCAGGCCGGAATTTTCAGCTATTTCATCAACTACATGACCTCGGAGGTGCCCCAACTGCCAACGGCCTTCCATGTTCAAATCTCGATATCTGCGATTGACGAAAAAATCAGCAGTGGGGAAATCGGACGTTTCAGCGGTTTTTTCCAGAAAAAGTCAAAGGACTGGTTTGACGTCAATACGATGGTCAAACCGGAGGACATCAAAGATTTCCCGGCGTTGGTGGAACGCATTCGCAATGCGTCCGATCCGGTTTCGGCCTACTTGAAAGCGGATTTCCAGAACACCTTTGAACAAGCCGGCATGGACCGCCTGAATGCCTGGCAAGGCGGCACCGACCGGACTTTGCGTTCCATTATACTCCAGGAACTCAACCTTCTTGTCCGTCAGGACCCGCGCAAGGCCAGGGGCGGCGTGGCGTTTTATAATCCCAGGAATTTTGCCGGTGTGACGTTGAGCGAAGAAACCCAAACCATGCTCGACCTCAAGCTGAAAGAAGACGAGGAACTGGAGAAAATCCGTGTTGCCGAGGAATCCATGACCAAGGAGGAAAAAATCGCCGCAGCGAAAGAACGTGCAGCCATGCAGGGACAAGCCGAACGGGTCAACGCCCCGTTGCTCAACCGCTTGTTGTTACAGGAAAGCTACCCGGAATTACTGGATTACCGCCGTGGTGTTCTCTGCGTCAGCGAACAGGGAGCGGCATTCCTGCTCTCAGTCGGGTTTTTGTGTTTTTTCATCGGGCGGTTTACCGGGGCGATCATGCTTCGAAAAATTTCCGCGCACAATTTGCTCGGCCTTTACGCCATCCTGAATGTTGCCATGTGCCTGCTGATTTTCGCCAAGTGGAGTTGGCTCTCGGTGGCTTGTGTTTTCCTCAGCTTTTTCTTCATGTCGATCATGTTTCCCACGATTTTCGCGCTGGGCATTTTCGGACTGGGGACACGCGCAAAAAGAGCATCCGCGTTTCTTGTCATGGCAATCATGGGTGGAGCCATTTTGCCCAAATTGATGGGTTATGTTGGCGACCAATTTGACATGTCACGCGGATTCATCGTGCCGATGGCCTGTTTTATCTTTATTGCCATTTACGGTTTCTGGTGGCCGAAACTCAGAGGTACCGATTCGCTCAGCGGCGTGAAAACCTCCGGCGACCATTGATGTGAAAGAATTGCAATTGTCCCGCCAGTGCATAAAGGCAGGGCGGTCACGCCGTGGCCGCCGTTGAATTGCCTGTAAGGAGTTGTGCCAAAATAACATTGACAATTTCCCTGTCCCGTTAGGGACAATCTCAATATCACATTTTTTTAATCGTTATTTTGGCACGACTCCTACACTTCACCTGTGTCATTGCCCTTCGTCGTTTGTGATATGGCCTGTTCTCATTAACAATCAAATACTGCTTCGCGGCAAGCACAGTGTGAACACCATGACCACCCGAACCCCACTGACCGAAAAGCAACTGTTGTTCCGCATTCGCGGGCTGGTTTTGTTTTACATGCTGGCAATTTTGGCCAATGGGATCACGGCGTTTCCACTGCGTTGGGAACTGGAAGTGCTATGCCGATGGTTCGGTGAAGGCACGTTTTTTGGCAACCACATCCCCGGCCTGGCCGACTGGCTCGCTTTCGTCCGCGCGGGCATCGAATACAACGCGGTGCATTTCCCGTTTTACGCTTACGGAACCGACTGGCTGGCCTTTGCGCATATCGTGATTGCAACGGCGTTCCTCGGCCCGTTCCGTGACCCGGTTCGCAATCTCTGGGTCATTCATTGGGCAATGATCGCCTGTGTGGCACTCCTGCCGTTGGCGTTCATCTGCGGACCGATTCGCGGCATTCCTTTCGGCTGGCAACTCATCGACTGTTGTTTTGGCGTATTCGGAATCATTCCCTTGATTGTGATTCATCGAATGGTGAAACGAATGGAACAACTCCAATCGGCCCCGCGGCGGTAAGATTGCGATTGTTATGACAACAAGAGCGTTTCCGGTCGCCGTCCACAAAATAGGGTTTCGTGAATAGTGCTATTCCCGCTTCAAAAACCGGTCGAGAAACTCAAATGATTTCACGGCATTGACGCGGTGTGGACCCTTGAACCAGTCGATGCCGAGTTGTTCCGGGATGTCAAGCAACGCCTGGTAAAGGTGCAGCACCTTGCCGTATTCGTAACCGACTTCCTCGTCCCAGCCGACAACATCGAAGTTGCCCCGTTCAATGAAAAACGGTCGCGGGGCAATCAGCGACGCAAGATCGGAATAATTGAACGTATTGCCCAGGTCGAACTCGAACATTTCATATTCGTCCGTGAAAACAAAACTGGGCGGATAGAATGTCGATGCCATTTTCACGTCGTAACGTCCGAAATCACCGGAAATCACGACGAGTTTGTACTCGTCAATCAGCGGTGGGAGACGCATGGCGGACTTGCCACCGTAAGAATGCCCGTAAAAGGCCAGGCGGTCCATGTCAACGTTTGGCAGCGTTGCCAGCCAACGGACGACCTGCCGTTGCATGGAGAGCATCAGGGCAAAGCAGGTCTTTTTGAGCGGATAGGCTTTCCTCTGGATTTGACGATGCTCGTCCTCCAGCATGTACAAATGCTGCGGCGCGAACGTGATGTAACCCCGCCGTGCAAGTCGCGTCAGGATGCCTTCCAATCGGAGCATGTCACCGGCACCGGAGTTTTCGATCAGTTGCTCAACCCGGGTGTTGCGGCCATGCTGGACGACAACAGTAGGGTGCTTTTCGCCCGGTTTCAGTTCCTTCGGGAGGAACAACAGCCCGTAAACGAACATGCCGGGGTAAACGTCCATCACAATTTCGTAGCCGACAATCTCGTCCGATTCGTAGGCTTGGCGGGAACGGATATTGAGCGGCAACAACTCTTTGTCAAACCTGCCGAGGATTTCGTTTTCGAGATAGTCCTTGTAGTATTTCGTCGATTGTTCGTAGGCGTCGAGCGATGACATATCGAGCTTTGACATGAAGAGACTTCGCGTTAACGGCGACCGGTACAAAAGGTTTTGCGTATGCTTGTCGAGGGCGTCGATCATCCGGCGTTCGCGGTTTTCGTCAACGGTCAAGCCTCGTGGTTTTTCAGGAAAAACACCGTGTGACATTGATTGCATCTGAAGCCAATTCTCTTTTCCGGTCTTTTCGGCAAGAGATGCCACGAAAGATCGGGCAAGGTTTGCTTCGGCTATGACAGAGTCCCGTGTTGGCGGAATGATCTTACCGATGGCACCACCACGCCCGCGCGGAATTTCCTTTGTGGTTTCGTTATCCCATGTGACAATGTCCAGCGTTCGCGGAAAAATCATCGCTGCCAGTTGCGCGTCACCGAAACGTTCCATACGACCGAAAACATTGCGGTCAATCGGTTCCTCCCAGAGGTGATTGCGGTTGTCGAAATAGCCGGCAACGGTCACTTCATCTATCCGGTTGTCCAACGCCCCGGTGTACAGGGCGATCATGCCCCCGTCACCGATTCCCATAATACGAAGTGGAAGATTCTGTGTCTTCGGGTCTTTCTGCAACCAATCGACGAGGGCAAGCACCTGTTGAACTTCGTAACCAATGAGATGCCGTCCCATTTGAAAGGAGGTGCGATACAAATACTCGCGGTTGGTCAATATGGCGGTGCGAGAATTGGGATAGGGGGCGGAAAACTCGTTCAGTGTCCGACTGACCGTTGCCGGAATCAGTGTCATATCACTCCGGGGGCCACTGGGGCTGAAGCTGCAAATCGTAGCGGCATAATCTTCGGCACTCTCATCGGCATCAGGAATCCTGATAACAACTTCGTCCGGCGTTCCATTTTTCGGTGCAATCAGCAACCCTTCGGCAGTGTAATCGTCAAACACCGGCCAGCGGATGGCGAATACCGAGAAATCTCTTGTCTCAAAAACCATCCCGGAGCGGTCCAGGTTATCGATGATTTCAGGTGCCTCAAATCCGACACGGGGATCGACAACGCCGAGAATTCTCGCAAGTTCCTTCCGGTTTGCTTCAAGGGATTGTTCATAAGCTTCGACAGACGACAGGTCACGGTTCCAGAACGATTCCTGTCGCTTGACGGTTTCCAGCGTTTCAGCAAGGAAAAAAGCGTCAGCGTCGGCGATCAGTTTTTCGACGATGTCGCCGTCCCAGTCGAGCATTGCCGTGCCGGTTAACGGACCGCCGGGTGATTTTGTGATTTCCGACGGCGGCTGCGCATAAACGGTTGCCGAAAACAGGATAATGATTGGCACAATTGCCACGAGAAGACGGTTCATGGGGAGACCTCCGTTGGAATTGGGGCTTGTTCAAAAATCTTTATCCGTGTTGTATTGATCCTGATTCCTTTGCACCAAATCGCACGAGATACTTGTCCGTGTCTTGTCGGCAATCTGGGATGTCATATCCAAGTGAAGAAAAAAGATCGTCTGCCGCTGTTTTCAAATTGTCATCAATGCGAACTTGAATCGTAGCCATCATTGACCCTCAAAAAAATAACATGACTTTGTGTTGATACAGTAATACAATTGGAATCACCTGTCAAGTGTCAACAGTCGAAATGTGCCCGAAAATCGATAGTTATTCATTTCCGTGACGTTCGTGTCGGCAACAGTACGATGTGTTGGCCAACGCATCGTCAACCAAAAACCGCATTTGCGATTACACCTGCCCACTTGCCTCCGATGTTGGCGATATGGTAAAATACCTGTTGAAATTCGTCGCAAATCCGCGCCGCCGTTGTTTCAACCATGATTTTCTCAAGATGAACATGATGACCAGGATGGAAATGGCGGGCGATTTCCATCGAAAAATCTGAAACCCATGCAATGTGGAATATTGGCAACACTTCATCAGCTTCAAGGATTGAGTCCATGCGAAACTCACTGATAATCTTCTGTTTGATTCTTTTGACCGTCTTGCCTCATGCGGTTGCGTTGGGGCAAACCGAAGCGGTACTTGGCCAACCGTTCGGCGTCGGGTGCATTGTCCTGCCGATTTTGCCGAACGAACTGTCAGCGTCGCGCGGGCTTGAGGAAATTCAAATTTACGAGCAAAACAACCGCGTATTGTACCCGATTTTTGAAGTTCGCGAGGTACCACGCGAAGTGACGCAAGCCTTTCAAAACGCGCGACGCCCCATCGGGCGGCTGGTCGGCGAAATACTTGACCAGACCGGCACGTCGATTGCCGTTTATTTCCTGTTTACCGGCAACCAGGCACCGCTCAATGTGACCATCGTGACCAATCGTTCGGTCACCAAAACCGTAACGCCGGTACAACGACCATCGAGACATCGGCAGCTTTTGCAGGAATGGTGGGGTAAGTACAACAAAGACGCAAGTTCGCTTGCGGAGACCAATGATTACCCGCCGGTGGTCAGGGAGTATTTGCGGACAATGCTCTCGTACCGTCTCGGTCTGCAACGGCCTGTGGTCAAGCCGCCGATTTGGGACAAATTGTTTTACACGGAACTCGGATTCCAACTCGACCCGACGGCCTCGTTGTTCGACGCCCAGGCAAAACGCTTCTTCGAACCGCTACAGTTTGTTCAGCCTGCGCAGTATGACCTGCCGCCTGCGCTGGGCGAGTTGATTCAGGATTCAAGGGACAGGGAACTGCCCCCTGACCCCTCATCCCTCGTCCCACACTCAGATATCGAACCAATTGCGTTTCACGTACCGGCGCACTGCTTTTATATCCGGTTCGGTTCCTACTCGAATTTCACCTGGTTACAGGACACGACCGCACTTTGGGGCGGCGACATGCGGAACCTCATCGCACTGCGGGCACTCAACACGCGTTCCGACGAACGTCTCGAACAGCAACTCGGATTACGACAAGACGCACTGGCCAAACTGTTCGGCGACGCGGTCATTGATGATGTTGCGGTGATCGGCACCGACCTCTTTTTCGAGGAAGGTGCCTCATTCGGACTGCTCTTTCGGGCGAGAAACAGTGTACTGCTGGCCAACGATTTCAACGCGAAACGCCGGGATCTGTTGCGGCAGAATCAATCGCGGCGCGCCGTCGAAAAGATACTGGACGTGCAGGGGCAAAAGGTGTCCGCCATCACGTCGCCCGACCAGCATCTCCGCACGTTTTATGTTACAATGGGTGAGTATCACCTCGTGACGCGGTCAGAACAGTTGGTACGCGATTTCGTCGCGCTGCATGTTCCCCCGACGGATTCGCAAACACCCAAGCCGCTTTCGCTCGGCGAATTGCCGGAATTTCAACAGGTGCGCGAGATCATGTCCGTCGAAGACAAGGCGACAATTTTTCTTTACTTTTCGCGGCCATATTTTTACAACATCGTCAGCCCCGGCTATTGGATCGAAACACAGCGGCGTACGACGGCGGCTTCGGACATCGAACTGTTGCGGCTGGGTGGCATGACAGCGGCGGCGGAAGGTCATGGCAGTCACGCGGACGTTGACCGTTGGCTACAACTGTTGCGAACCGGCGGTTACATCCCGCGCAACTTCGGACCCTTGCCCGATGGGAGCGACACGATTCTTGCGTCCTGGAAAGACATCCGCAATTCACTGCGCGGCGAGCGAGGTTCGTTTGTGCCGGTTGCAGATATGCTGCCGACGCATGTGACCGAAGCCGAGTATCACGCCTACGAAGCGATGTGCCGTGATTTCTTTGAGAACTGGGGGAACCTTGACCCGGTGATCGTTTCAATCAAGCGAACGCCCGGTACATCCCGCGAGGGTAAAACGGAACACATCACCATCGACGCCCGTATGGCACCGCTGTCCCGCAAGAACGGCGAAACGCTGCAATCGCAAATCGGTCCGCCGCTTGAATATCAGATGGCACCGGTTCCCGGCAATTTTGCGTCATTTGAAATTTCATTGGCGGGCAACCATTTTTTCGGAGCGTTGCGCAATGAGGCACCGCCGCGTGAGCCGGGCGAACAAATGCGGCCCATTGAACAACTCGCGTCGGACATCGTTTCAGGCATCGTTTTGAAAGACAAGCAAATGCTCATCGGCGACCTGCTCGCGGGTTACCTGGGCTATGTTGGCCAGCCGGGGACGTTGCTGAAAACCTGGAACGTCGCCTTCCTGCAACGCGACGACGCAAGCGGTTACTCACGGGGCGTCGGCGGCACCTGGCGGCGGCATTTCGGGCAATACACGTTATACTCACGACAGCGCGGCGTACTGGATCAGGTGTCTCCGCAACTTGGATTCGTTCCGGCGGACTACGCAGCGCAACTCCGCGTCAATATCGGAAATCCCCTGACCGCACACATCGCCCCGACGCTCAACCGGCTTGGCTACCTGCGCACCTGTGACACGTCGCGAGGCAATTTGCGGTTGCTCAACGACCTGCAAACGCAGTTTCTGATCAACGGCCCGGAATGCAAAGACGTGGCCGAACAATTGCTCGGTGGCGAGTTAATCTGTCCGCTCGGCGGGCAGTATGTTTATCAACCCTACGGCGACCCGGCCTTCGGTATGGGACGCTGGCACGCAACGGCACTTGGCACAACCCCATCCGGCAACAGGCAAAACGCTTCGCCACAACCACCCGCCGGCTTTTTGGCACCGCCGCTCAACTGGTTTCGCGGCGGCAAATTCGACGCGTTGCTTTCCCCCGACGCGGTTTCGATTCAGGCAGAGTTTGACATGCTGTTGCCGGAACGGGGCGTTTCCTACAGCAGCCGGGAACGTAAGTGACCGGTGAAGGATTCACGTGAAAACAAGCTGTTCGACAAATCAGAGCCGCGAGAGTCATCAAGCGGAATGACCGCTCCGTGACCATCGCGGCTCCGATTGAAATGCTCGATTATTGTGCGATTCTCAAGACACACCCAAAACGATTCATCGAACACGTCCGTATCAAACGGATCGACGGCTTCATCATCAGAAACATCGAAAACGTCAGGTGTGGGAACAGGACTTGACGGAGTGGCCACAGGTTCATCGGCGGGTGCCGCACTTTCCCCGGATTTTTTGAACAGACTTGCAAAGCCCTTGCCAAAAAAACGTCCATTATCTTTGACCGGATCGGTCAGACCGCCTGCCGGAGTCGTACCGAAAGGCATACTTTCCGAACCAAAGTTGGTCTCACCTAGCCATGGCACGGTCATTGGGCTGTCGTTATCCCCAAAACCTCCGCCGTCAAAAGGATTGTCACCTAATTCAGTGTCATCCCAACCACCGGGCGATGAAACAGAACCTTCATCGCCGGCACTTCCAAAGTCGTCGAAATCGTCACTGCTCCCGGAGGCATTGCCGCTTCCAAAACTGGATAAGAAGTTGGACAGACCCAAACCGCTGCCGGGACTTCGGGACGCGGAACCGCCACCTTGCAACAAGGCACTGGAGTCGAAACCTTCCGCATCGTCACCTTCTTTATTGAAGATATCGAAAGCACCTCTTTCGCCCGGGTCTTGCGGTCGGGACTCAGTTCGGGGGGCGGGCGGTTCCGGTTCTGCAATCACCGTCGGGCGTTCCACATCCGCCTTGAAAATATTATCGTCCGTCATTTCACCCTGAGTCACGCCGATGGCTTTGGGTTGGGACAACGCTTTGTTGCCGCCATAAGGGGCGGCCGGTTGTGCGCCAAACGGAAGAGCCAGGCCTGAAATATCAACACCGGAAGTCGATGCCGCAACAGACTCGCCGGAACTGATGATCGTTTGGTAAAGTTTCTGATTCTCCGCTTTCTGCGTCAGAAATTCATTCTGCCGGCGCAGGTTCTCTTCGGCTTCCCATGCACGTTTGGCCGCCCGGCGATGCTGTTCGATAGTCGTGCGTTCCCGACCCTGGATTCGTTCCAAGGCTTTCGGAACGCTATAAGATCGGCCCGCGACGGTCAATTCCATTCGGGCTGCCGTTTCAAAATCCGCGTTCGCCGCTACGGCATCGCCCAACCGGCCATAGGCAAGTCCCCGGAAAAAGAACGCCCGCGGGTCTTGTGTACCTTTGGCTTCGAGCTGATTGAACCAACTGATCGCTTCGGCATGGCGTTGCGAATTGAAAGCGTGAATCCCTGCGCTGTAAAGCTGTTCGGTGCCAGCATTTGACTGGGCAAAAACATTGCCGCTTCCCGCAAGAAGCACGATAAACAATAGGGCGAAACCTCGATTTGTCATGTTACCTTCCACTCCTGATTGTAACGATACGGTAAAACGTACTGCAAAAAATTGGTCTTTACGTACCGCGAAAAATGCAGTCTAATGTGTTTGTCACATTGCTTGTTTTCTATCATAATCCCATGTTCTTCCCGTCGCAAGGTTTTCTTGTTGTTTTCTGTTCGGTTTGACAAAGTTTTTTGCTCTGAGAATAATATGCAGGAATCAAAAAGGATGAATTTCGTTTCGTTTTACAACGGAGTGTTCGGATTGACGCTTGCCGGGGTTGTGCTGTATTTGCTGGCACTGCCGCCGACAAACCTGTGGTGGCTCGGCTGGCTGGTGGCAGCCTGTTGGACGCCGATCCTTCGACGCAAGACTCTGCCAGATCAGGCCTGGCGAAAAATTTGGTTCGCCGGCGTGATTTTTTGGGCCGTGGCCGTGCATTGGGTCTGTTACGCCCATTGGGCCGCCTGTTTCGGATGGGTCGCAATGTCTTGCTACCTCGGCATTTACATTCCGTTGTTCATGTTTTTCGCCAGAATGATACATCACACGCCCATTTGGGGAAATATTCGCGTTCCGGTATGGCTTGCCGCATCTGTGGCTTGGCTGGCGGCGATGTACCTGCAAAAAACACTCATGGGAGGGTTCGGTTTTGCACTTTTGGAGCATACCCAGGTACGACAAACGGCACTGATTCAACTGGCCGATGTCGGCGGCGAGTCGCTGGTGGGTGCGGTGATGATTTTTGTCGGCGTTATGTTCGGTTATTGTTTGCCAACCAACCTTTCCGCCAATTCCAGCGAGTCGGAAACGGCATGTCCACAAAAGCCAGATAGCAGACAAATTATCACAGGTTTGTTAGTCATTGCATTAACTTTTTTTCTTTTAACAGGTTACGCAAAAATTCGTAAATCACAGCTTCGGCCATCCCCAAAGACACCGCTTACTGTCGTCCTATTGCAGGGGAACTTTCGGGCATCACTATCTGCGCCGCAGGGATGGTATGAAGAGGTTTTTGAAAACTACGCAAAAATGGCACTCGACGCCGCAACCGACCAAGAATATGGTATTGACGTGATGATTTGGCCGGAAAGCACTTGGATCGATCCGTGGATTGATATTGATCGTTCCGAGTTGACAGCCGACCTCATGGAAAAGTTGTCAGTGGAAAAAATTAATCAATTTTTCTTTGAAAATAATAGAAAAATAATTGAGCTGTCTCAACATATTGATATCCCAAGTATTTATGGCGTGGCATCGTGCGTCTATTCCTTGAAAAACGATAAATATTCGCAATATAATTCTGCTCTGCTGATTGAAAAGAAAAATGAAATATATTATAATATTGATAATAATTACAATCAAGAGAGTCAAAAATGTTTTTCACGTTATGATAAGATGTTGCTCGTGATGTTTGGCGAATATATTCCACTTGCGGATAGTTTACCGGAAAACTTTTTTTTGAAGACTCTTTGTCAAAGAGCGGACTTTGGCAAAAAACCTGTCAGTTTTTTTTTACATGCTAAAAATGATGATAATAACCATCATCATAATGACAATGACAGGGAATTTTACACTGCTTCGGCAAATATCTGTTTTGAAAGCTCCTCTTCGCGTTTGATCCGTCAACAAGTATTGAAACTGAAAGCACAAGGTGAAGAACCGGATATTTTGCTGAATTTGTCGAATGACGGCTGGTTCCGGCACTCGTCACAAATCGACATGCACCTGGCCACGCACATTTTTCGAGCAATCGAAAATCGCAAGCCGTACCTAGCGGCGACCAACGGAGGTTTTTCAGTCGGGATTAATGGCTCCGGAAAGATACTTGCCATTGGCCAACGTGCAAAAAACCAGGTGGTTTACGTCGATTTGACTGCTGACAATCGTTTTTCAATCTATCATTTCTTTGGGAATTTTTTTCCTGTCGCATCGCTGGGCATCGTTTTTGTTATGCTACTACGCCATGCTTTTCATAAAAGAACGCACAAAAATTAGTGAACGCTTGTCAAAAAACGACCATGGATTCCATTTTTTAACAAGAATCGTTTTTATTTACATGAATTTTTTTGTAACACTTGAGAATAATATATATATTTTTGAAATAAAGAGTTATGACGAATTGACATTCATGTTTGAATTACTACCACTGTTGTAAACATATTGATTCCGTATGAGTTTATAGCTATAATAATGGTAGTCATTGGCGAGTTGAGAAGCGAAATTTCAAAAATATTTTTTCCAATCAGGAAACACGTCTTGACAAAAAATAGCAACCATAGTATTTTAACGATCGTTCGTTACTTTTTCTTACTTACGAGGCCGATTATAATGATAACAAATTATTCGCTCGGTATTCAAACTACTTATCATCCTGTTTTTGTATCTTTTCGTGTCATTGGTGTGTTGACAACTTGATTTTGTTATTTGTTTGATATATTTGTTCCCATGTCGGATGCCAAAGTTGCCATTATTGATCATCTGATTTTGCAGAAGGTATTCGGTCCTTCCGATGAATTTCTGCGAATGGTTCGTCGTGCGTTCGGCGTGTCGATCAGCATTGACGACGGTCACCTGCTCCTGAAAGGCGACCTGGAATCCGTGACAAAGGCTTCGTTGCTTTTTGAACAATTGCAGATTTATGTCCGACAGTACGGTGAAGTGGCAACGGATGACGTTCAGCGTGCGATTTCCGAAATTCGGCAGGGGCACGAAATCTCTCATGTGAAGCCGCTCGATGTTTACGGTGCCCGGCGGGTTCGCCCCAAAACGGCGGGTCAGGCGCGCTACGTCGAAATGCTCCGCCAAAAAGACGTGGTGATTTGCATTGGTCCTGCGGGGACGGGAAAAACTTATCTCGCCGTGGCCCGTGCGGTCGAAGCACTGCGTTCGGAAGGCATTCGCAAAATCGTTCTTGTGCGTCCCGCAGTCGAAGCGGGGGAAAGTCTCGGATTTCTGCCGGGCGACCTTCACGCGAAAATCAACCCCTATCTGCGGCCGCTGTTCGACGCATTGAGCGAAATGATTGAACGCGACATGCTCCGGCGTGCGATGGAAGAAGACCGTATCGAAGTCATTCCGCTGGCCTATATGCGGGGACGAACGCTCAACAACGCCTGCATTATTCTTGACGAAGCACAAAATACAACCGTGGCGCAAATGAAAATGTTTTTGACCCGCATGGGCTTCGGATCGCGCATCGCCGTGTGTGGTGACGTGACGCAAATCGACCTGCCACCACATAGAAAGAGCGGGTTGGTCGATGCCCTGGTACGTTTGAAGGGCATTGATGGAATCGGCACCATCCGCCTCAACTCGTCCGATATTGTGCGTCACAGTCTTGTGCAACAGATCGTCAACGCTTACGACCAAACCGGTCGCGTCGTCTTTGACCATCCCCGTGATTTGTCGGAACACCCCGATGAATCGGAACTTCAAGCCACAGCAGAGGAGGACGCGCAATGAATGTCCAAAATTCGCAGCGTCCGAATCGCCCCAGTGTCTCCGGGCCGTCGAGTGGTAGCGAGATCAAAACCGGTGTGTCCCAGAATCCTGGCAGTTCGGGTGTGCGCCGCCGGACGCGGGCCGAACGTGTGGCCGCGCATTTTACCTACTATGGTTTGTTCCAGCAGATTCTTGACGGTTTCCGCAATGTCAAAATCCGCAAACAGATTTTCATGGTTGCGTTGTCAACCCTTGCGATGTGCATTGCGACCCAAGCCTGGACCCCTCCCTTTCCTTTTTCCGAATATGACATGCCCGACCGTGACATTGTCTGTCGGGTCGCGTTTACCTTTCGGGAATCCGTTTCGACTCCCGGAACCCCGATTGACGATGATCTGCCTGGAGTATTGGCCGTTGACGGGAATGGGGAACGCATCCGCTCGTATGATCCCGGCACGGTCCTGGTCAAAGCGGGACAGGTTCTGGCACGGCGGGAAGTCCGTGTCCTGCACGCGGAATATCTTGCAATGATGTCGCAACGCACAGGGAATGAAAACATTTCCCGTTTTTGCGGCGTTTATTTTCTGACACTGGCACTGTTCTTTTTGGCCTCCGTTTTCCTGCATCGTCGCGAACGCCGGCGTCCGCAAACCACACGGGGAACAGCCTGCCTTTATTCGCTGATGGTTCTCACAGTGATTGCGGGCACGATCCTGCATGGACTGGTCACCAACGGGGCCAATCTGGAGCTGATTCCCATATTGCTCTTTGCCCAGGGTGTGGCAATCGCTTTTTCCTGGGAACTGGCTCTGATTTTGACGGCGATCATTTCGTTCGCCTTTGTGCTGTCGCAGGCCAATTCGATTTTCACCATGGTCTTGCTGGTCGGGGTATCAGCGTCCGTCGTGATTCATCTGGGACGCCTTCGCAGCCGCACGAAACTGGTTGCCGTCGGTTCGTTTGGAGCCGTGATCGCATTCCTGTTGACGCTTTTTATCCAAATGACCGAAGGACAGGAAATCTCCCGTATCATTTTGACGTATGCCATCCTGAATGCCTTTTGGACCTGCGTCACGGCATTTCTTATGACGGGTTTGCTGCCGTTTATCGAACGTCCCTGTGGCATTTTGACCGACATGAGTCTGGTCGAACTCGGTGACCCCACCCACCCGTTATTGCACGAACAACTTCGTCGTGCCCCCGCGACGTACAGCCACTCACTCCAGGTTGCTTCCATCGCGGAAACAGCCGCCGAAGCCATCGGTGCCCGCGGATTGCTTGTCCGTGTCGGTGCCTATTTTCATGACATCGGCAAAATTTTGAACCCCGAATATTTTACGGAAAACCAGCAGGCCGGCCAAAATGTCCACGATCACCTCGAACCTCGCATGAGTACGCTGGTCATCGTGGCGCATGTCAAGGATGGAATTGACCTGGTGCGTCAACATCGTGTGCCGCAACCCATTGTCGATCTGGTCGAACAACATCATGGAACTTCGCTGGTTTCCTTTTTTCATACCATTGCGGCAAAGCAAAGCCGTGACCAGGGACACGGTGCCACGCTGGACGAGGGTAGTTTTCGTTACCCGGGTCCGAAACCCCAGTCGAAAGAGGCAGGTATTTTGATGCTCGCCGACGCTGCGGAAAGCGCGTGCCGTTCACTGCGCGAACCAACCCCCGGTAAGATTGAAGCCATGGTGCGTCATCTTTCGGAAGACAAGCTCAAGGATGGCCAATTTGATGAAAGCGGCCTGACACTCCAGGAATTGAGGACGATTGAAAATTCAATCATCAAATCAATCCTGGCCATGAGACACAACCGGATCAGTTACCAGGAGATGAGCGAACGAAAACCCGGAGACTCCGGGGAAACCAAACCACCGCCCCCAAGGGAGCCGGCCGAGTCGAAATAACCTTGTGATACCACCCGGTATGAGTTTGTGAAATTCAATAGGGCCACGAAAAAATGAGAACTCACACACAATTCGTCAGCCGAGTTGGGAGACTTCCGGCGGGGGAAATTGTGTAAATTTGTATAAAAATGTACAAACGTTTATGAATTCATCTTGTCAGGACATACAAAAATATTGTATATATCCCCAATCCATGGGAACGGAATGAGCTGTTGCGAGTATTTGGCCAATATGAGATGAAATCATTTCCGGCGGCATGATTTTCCCGTTTTATTGATGAAAGGATTACGATGACGTTACTTCTCAACCAAGCATTTATGAATCCACTGACAATGAGTGCGCTACATAAGCCGTCTTATCATGACCGGCAGTCGTTTCCCGTTGATGTTATCAACGAGTATGAATCTCTCGTGATTGATGAGGATAAAATCAAGTTCGTTTGTGGTAAAATCGTCAGTGACGCAGGATATCGGTCAGGACGCCTGGGCGTGGTTCTGACCGATAATGTGGCGATTCACACCTTGAATTCCAAGTATCTCGGGCATGATTACGTCACGGATGTCATCAGTTTTACAGTCGAACGCTCGGAAACCCACTTGGAAGCGGAAGTGGTTGTCAGTGTCGAAGTCGCCGGAGAACGTTGTCAAGAGTTTGATCAGGATGCTGAAAAAGAGATATTGTTGTACATTATTCATGGCACACTGCATCAGGTCGGCTATGATGACAAAACGAAATATGATTCGCAAATCATGCGCCAAATGGAAGCGGCATACCTTGCTCTCTTTGATCTTTTATCCTTCGAAGAGGATTGAACATTGCGGAATGCCCCTGAAAATTTCTGTTTCCATGTCAAACTATCGGAATTCATGGAATCACTGCCGTTATTCATCCTGGCTGGTATTGGTCGTGCGGAATAATCCCTTGAATAATATCCAAATTTTGTTATCCGTTTGACATTCCTGTTTCAACGGAGTATGATTTTTGATATTATTAAAAGAGGTATTACTGGTTCTTACGACTTCAGGATGAGTTTTCTCATTTTCCGATGTTTGCATTGATAATATTAGGACTGATTCTGTCCTGTTTTTCCGCAATAGGTGCGAAATCTCTTTCCGATTTTTCCAAACATCGGTTTCAGGAGTTTTATCAGCATCGAACGGGTCATTTTTTGACGGTTGCCATCAAGAAGCATCATAAACGAGCTGCCCTGGCTGCATCGATGATGATTTATCTCTGTATGTCGTTGACAATATGCGGCTATATTCTCTGCTTTTTGCATGAACAGGAACGAACTTCCCTTGAATGGACCGGCATGATCGCCGTTTTCACCCTGGTCATCACCGCGCTGGTCGTCTGGATTCCCGCGACGTTCTCCAAACTTTGGGCCGCCCCGATCGTGTATTATGGATGGCCGATTTGGCGTTTTTTGACAATGTGCCTGTTTCCGTTGGAATTGGCGGCAGGTCTTTTGGATGCCTTTTTTGTTCGATTATCCGGTATTCGCCCTGATACAACCAATGAAGAGCAGTTTTCCGAAGAAATTATGACCATCGTGACCGAAGGACACCGCGATGGCCTGCTTGAAGATGACGCCCGTGAAATGATCGAAGGTGTCATTGAAATGAGCGATGTCGTTGTGTCGGAAATCATGACGCCGCGGACGGATATGTGCTCCATGCCGATTTCGCTCAATTGGGAGGAAATGCTCGAATTTGTCATCAAGGCCCCCCATTCACGCATTCCTGTCTATGCCGCCAATCGTGACGACATCATTGGCGTACTCATCTCGAAAGACCTGCTGACCGAACTGGCCAAGCCATGCCCGGAATATCGCGCGCCGTGGACAACCTTGCTGCGTGAACCGCGTTTTGTCCCGGAAACGAAGCCGGTTTCGACACTGTTGCAGGAATTTCAGCAGTACCACGTCCATCTGGTGATCGTACTGGACGAGTATGGCGGCGTATCCGGCATCGTGACACTCGAAGACATTTTGGAGGAAATCGTTGGCGAAATCGTCGATGAATTCGACCCGGAAACTGTTGACGGAATCAGTGAACTCGGCGATGACGCATACCAGGTCCTCGGGAAAATCCATATCGACGAACTGAACGACCGTCTCGGCATCGGTTTCCCCGAAGATGATAATTACGACACGATCGCCGGCTTTTTGCTCGACCGTATGGGGCGAGTTCCCGTACAGGGCGAGACCTACGATTTCGACGGAATTCGCATGACCATCGTGTCCGCAACCCGACGGCGCATCGAAACGGGGCGCATCGAACCGCTCCCGGACGATTCGGACAACG
>Ga0099364_10006269_pt1 | contig 17382 bp, 10 predicted proteins | sample TergutTh196P3_FD_73070 | JGI IMG/M metagenome (GOLD analysis project Ga0099364, IMG submission 73070) | Microcerotermes parvus P3 segment gut microbial communities from Pointe-Noire, Republic of the Congo - Th196 P3 | ecosystem: Host-associated > Arthropoda: Insects > Digestive system > Gut ... | reverse complement strand
GGGCCAGCCGTCCGAGTTGTGGGGCGGAATCTGCTGAGCGGCCTCGCTTCCATCGAATTTGAGATAATTATACGGCGCGTATCCAAGCATGATCCCTTCGCGGTTTAAGTGGTCGCAGAAGCGCCTGGCAATGTATTCCGCTTCCTTCTGCTTCCCGGCTGCTTGCAGCCCGACGGTCAGTATCATGTTGAGCGGCCCGATCACGCGACCGGATGTAAAGGAAGCATAATGGCGCGGTACAGATGGCGCAAATCTCGCTTCTCTGCTTTGCATGTTTTCCGAAGCCAGACCGATTTCGGTAAGCCATTGCCCGTCCTCGACTAATTTCTCTGCGATCTTGTCGATAATAGCCTGCGGCAGACGCTTGCCCAGCATGATCGCTTGATAACTGCCTAAACTCAGAGAGTCGACAGGCTTGCCCTGATATTTCGCAACAAACCTCTCGCCATCCCAGTATTCATTGACCAGCGTGTCCGTCAGTTTCTTTGCCCGCGCCATCCATGAATCATACGTATCCGTATAGCTGCGTGATTTCCCAGCCACCCTGGCGACGCCTTCCATCATCAATACAAGGAAGGCGATAGAGTTGGGGTCGATCGTCGGGAGGCCATCCTTAAACAAGGTGAAATCGTCCCAGCCGGATTCGTGAGGGCTGATCAGCGCAATGACGTCGTCTCCCAATCCCGCGTTTCGATAGGTCGTCCAATAGTTCGCCCATGCCGCCATTTTGGGGTACATTTGCTCCGCGTCCTCCTCCGTGATAAAGTCGTCGCCGACATTGCGGCAAAGGAAATCCAGCGCAAAGCCTTGAAACGGGGGCTGCATCCCTTGCATAGGCGGATTGGCGTAGGTCACCATATTGGGGAGGCGGCCGGTGCGCTCGTCCTGATAGAGGAACATCACGCAAATCTGGCGCCATGCCTCTTTGGGATCCGCGAGCATCGACATCGCGTTATAGCTTTGCTGCCAAGGCGCGGCGGCGCAGCTCCATGTGTTCTGAAACAAGATATGCGGCTGTTGGAATGTCCCGATCGCCTTTGTGCGGTGGCTCCAGACAGTCCAGCGTGCATATTTCGCCATTTCTTCGTATCCGGGCGCTGCCTCGCGGTATATCCGGCTGAAAGCTTCAAAATCCGCGCGGTTATTTTCAACCAGTTCGTCAAACTCTTCATATTCGCCGAAAGGCAGCAGCTCGTCGCGGTAGTCGTGGACGGCTGCTTCGCAGATACCCGTAGTGGCGTCAGGCAAAAAATCGATGCGCACCAGAGAATAGGCTTTCTCCTTATCATCGTAAATAGCGGTGACAGAAAGGCTCCCGGCAATCGATTGAAAGAACAGTTTGCCATATTTGCCGAACTCCCCTTCCCAGCCGCTGCCGTCCAACAGGGCGCACATCCCCCTGCACGCCTCCGCATTCTCGCCGGAGGAAGAACGCAGTTCAAGCCGCAGTCCGGCATTCTTCCCCCGGATGCGGAAATGGGAGCGGTCGGTTAGCGCAATCTCCGCTTCCGCGCAACAATCGGAAGAAAGCTTAAGGGAAGCTTCGTCCGCAAAATACGAATACTTTACCGGCGTACCGTTGACTGTCAGTTTAATATCAAATAAAAAAGAGGTACCCTTCATTGCGGAAGTATCATAGAGCGGACCACCGGTCCAGTTGTTACCGAGACGCAGTCTCCCCAGTGTGTAGAAGTCCTCGAAAACATAAGTATTGGAGGCATTCCGGGCGAAAGCGGCGCGCACAAGATTAAAACGTTCATATGTGCCAAACATAGAGCTCCCCTCCTTTATAACACTTTGTGCGCAAGCGCTAACAGCGACGCGCCGTAAAATGGGCATTCCAAACTCTCCCTGCGTACGCTATTGAGCGCCTCAATGGCAATGCCTTTTGCAGCATCTTCTTCGCCCGCGTCGTACAGACCTCCGGCGAGCAGCAAGCCGACAGCGCTGTCTGTTGCTTCCTCATCGATTCTGGCGACAAGCTTACGTACTATTTCGTTTGGCAGCCGACTGCCCAGAATGACGGGGACCAGCGACAGAAAGCTGTCCGGACCGGAAACTTCCCCGGTATATGCGTTTATTCCGATAAAGTTCTCGCCGTCCCACAGTTTGGCGAGAAATGCAGCTTTGAGTTCTTTCGCGTACGTTTCCCATTTTCGCCCTGCGCCGACGTCGTATTCCCTATGCGCGAGCTTGCCCAGCACCTCGCCGGCAACGATCAGGTAGGCGTTAATGTCCGGCGTAAACACCGGCTCTCCGACGCTAAAGTACGCCGGCAGCTCGTCTATCCCGTTTTCAAAGCGATACATACAAGCGATGAGGCCCTCTCTATCCACCGTACGTTCCTTGATGCATCTTCTGAGAAAAGCCTCTATCCTTGCATAGACGCGGAAGATATCTCCCCTGGCGTCATTCAGCATGTTTTCCTCGATTAACCTGGCAGCCGCCACTCCCGCGACAGGCGGAAAATCAAGAGGATAAGCGAGGATCATATCGATTGCTTTTTTGACGTCCTTAAACGCCATCGACGCGATCGCCATCAGCGTGGCGTCGGAATAGGCGGAGTAGCATTTGTTTTCGACAATGACCTCGCTGGTTTCGTTCAGCATCCTATGGCACAGCCATAGCGGGTAGGCAATCTTTTCCTTCACATCGCTCCATTCAGTCGGGACGTCTATTATCTCGCCCAGGAAAGCCTGAAAGTCGGCGCTGCTTTCCGCAACACAGGCGTCAAAGCTCTTCGACATTTGAGGGGTTTCCCTATCCGCCGGCAGATCAAACACGAAAAGCTCCAGTTCGCCTGCATCAGGTTCGATTGTCAGCACCGGCGTCACAGAAGTAAAAATCTTGTAATTCCATCCGTCGTCAACAGATATTGTGCCTTTTTTCGCTGTGATCAGATAGCGGTTGCCTCTCCCGATCGTCGCCACAATGCCATCTTGCGTTTTCAGCGTAATGGTTGAGTGCAATATATTCTCAACGCCATTCAGCCTTAGCGCCGCATTGCCTGTGAATCGGATTGCCTGCGCTTCTTTGTCCGTAGCGATCTTTATTGTTGTGCCATTTGCCAATGTGATTTCCAACAGGGCTTCCGTTGCCGTGTAGGTAAAAGGTTTGTACTCGCCATCCATCAAAGGTTCGAGCCTCAGCATGCCCGGAAGACCGGATGCGGTCGTGTGCAGGCCGCCCACTGCAGCAGTAGGGGCGATAGCACACCAAAGCTCGCCCTCATGGTCGATCACGACTTGATTGCTATTGCGATGACCAAAGCCGAATGTGGACATTGCAGAGCTGATATCCATATTTCCACTCCTCTCTGATAATACTGATCGTTGATTTTTAGTCAGCGATCAGTATAACTTCTTGATCACAGATCCAAATCGTTCTCAGTAAAAAATTCGCCATTGCCTTAAAAAAACCTTTACCACTGGTTGTGAACACAGGAAAGCCTCCGTTTTAATGCCTGTGGTTACACCGGCCCGGAGGCTTAACGCTGTATAGGAGGAGCTAGTATCACAATTTATCCAAGTAGAAGCTGAATGTTGAATTTTTCTCTGAGATTGGCAAAGGTAGCCGGATCCTTCGCGCGTTCCGGGTCATACTTCAGGATCGACGCGCGGTCGAGCATATAGGCCTGCATGCGCGGCAGCCCGCCCACATCGTATATCACGGCGTCCGTCAAAGCTTCAATGCTGCAGTTCCCGAGTTTAGGAACCTTGACCACACAGCCGGGCTTTGCGATGAACTCTTCGTCAAATACGGTGAATTTAACCTGTCCCGCTGTGACATAATACATTTGTGGCTGCGTGCAGAATTTCCTGGTTTTGACCTTAAAGCCCTTTTCCATCTCATATGCCCAAAGTTCGTTGATGCCGCCGTTTTCCCAACGTGCGGTGATCATTTTCGCTGTGACGCCATCCAGCTTAAACGTCGCAAGGGGGCGGCTGATATGGCGCACGGTGCTACACTGTTCGACGGGGGCTTCTTCCCATACCGGCGTTTCGCGCCCAAAGGAACCGGTATCGCTGCCGCCTCTTCGCGAGTTCACCGGATACTCCGGATCATCCCGGAAATTGGGATCCCTGGCGAGAAGGGTGGGGATAACCGCTGTGTTGGCGTTGATCGTCATCCCGTGGCCAAAAAGGCGGTACTTGGTAGGCGAATAGAATCGCATGGCATGCGCTTCATAAGGCTGAATATGGAGGATACTGCCGGCGTCGACGAATACTTTTTTCCCGTTGACATAGAGGTCCATGCTACCCTCGTCGACGAAAAAGACTTCCCAGCCGGTATAGTGCTCATGGCAATGCAGATCCGTTGCCTCACTGCCGGGAGAAGGGGGGTACATGACGGAATCGGTGATGTAAAAAAGTCTGTCGGGGCCCTCCGGCATACTGAGCGTGCGCTGATCTTCCCCTTTGTTGCCATCGGGGCGTATAAACGCTGTGGCATACATCCAGCTGTCTTCGTTGTTAAAATCGAGGAAATAAGGGTGCGGCATATTGTTTCCTTCCTTTCATCATAGAAATTCTACCTATTATTGATCATACGTCAGAAACCCGTTAAAAGCAATAGAGCCTGTTGCAGCTAGAGCCTATTAAAGCGATACTAAGCAGGATCGGCTAAGGCGCATTTTCTTTCTTTTTTAACACATTCAGTTCACGAATTGTCGGTATAACCAAAAAGGCCGCGAGTACGAGGGAAATCATGTCTGCGACCGCCTGGGCACAGGCCAGGCCAACAGCCCCAAACAGACGGGAAAGGAGTATTACGCAAGGGATCAATACAAATAATTGCCGGGAAAGCCCCAATACGGCGGCTTTCAGCGCCATTCCCAGAGCCTGGAAGAATCCGGAGCCGATCATTACCCATACGTGGGGGATCAGGGAGATGCTTTGGGTACGGATGAGGATCAGCCCGATCTCCATAACGTCAGGATCGCCCGAAAAGACACCAATGACCTGGGGCGCGAAGAAACCGAGCCCCACGCCCAATACAATCCCGGCAACCGCGCCGATGATCATCGTAATGGAAAAGGCCTTGATCACTCTATCGTACTTTTTAGCGCCATAACAGTAACCGGCAACTGGCTGAAAGCCTTGGCTGAAGCCCATTATGCCGGAGTAGACAGCCCTGAGGCTCTTATTGGCGACAGAAACGGAAGCCATGACCGCGTCGCCGAAGGAAGCTGCGGTATTATTGATCAGTATGGTGGCAATGCTCATCATCCCGGTGCGGATCATCGTAGGGACGCCCATGCGGGCAATCTCGGCATAAATCTCGCCCCTTGGGCTGAAGTAGGAAGGTCTAAGCTTTATCACGCATTTACGCCGGATAAAAGGCCATAGTAAGATGCAGAGCGCAATGGAATTACAGATACCTTTTGCCATCGCTGCCCCTGCGACGCCAAAGCCCAGGTTGTAGATGAATAGGGGGTCGATGGCAACGTTTATCAGGCAACCGGAACTCATGCCAATCATCGAGTAGAGGGTGCTTCCTTCCGCCCTGAGCAGTTGTGCGAGGACGGTGTTTGCCGCGGTAATGGGCGACGACAAGAGAATCCAGCGCGCATACTGCATGGAATACGGCCGGACAGTATCCGTAGCGCCGAGAAAATTCACCAGGGGAAGGAGGAAAAGGGAACCGAAGAACGCGGCAACACACAGCGTCCCTACTGCGGTAAACAGGGTAGTGACTGCCGCCCGGGAAGCGTCTTCATCTTTCTTCGCGCCAAGGGCGCGGGATATAAAGCTGGCAGATCCCACACCGAAGCCCATCGATATCGCCCGGATGAGCATCATCAGCGAATCGTTGACCCCTACCGCCGCGATGGCGGCGTCGCCGATCCGGCTGACATAGAAGGTATCCACGATGCTGTAAATTGAGTCGATCAGCATGGTAACCACTTGCGGTATCGAGATGGTCGTGATCACCGCAATCAGGCTGCCTTCGATCATGTAAGCGCGTCGTTGATCGCTTTTTTGCTTAATTTGTTCCTCAGTCAAATCTTACCCAGCGCTTTCAGTACTTTGGCCGGAGTCGCCGGCGGGTCGACCCAGACGCCAGTAGCGTTGTGGATGGCGATGATCACCAGATGGGTGTTGGCCAGAGAATGGCTGATGCCGCTTGCGCCATAGGCGGCGTTGCTGGCCCGGGTTTCGAGGAACTGCCGCTCAACCGGCGCGACGTCCAAGATGCCGGGCTTCTTGTATTCGATCATATTGTTGTTCAGCAGGACGCCGCTGCGTTTGTCGTAGATATAGTCTTCCAGCATTTGGCAGCCCTGGCTGAAGTACATGACCTGGTCGATTTGACTCTCCAGCGAGATCGGGCGGAGAACCAGTCCGGGATCGGCTACCGCGGAGAAACGCAGGATCTCGACTTCCCCGGTCTCCGTATCCACAGCTACTTCGCAGTAGGCCGTGTTCATGACGTCGAGGATTTGTCCCATCGAGCCTGTGGACCAAACGGATAGGGGGGGACGCCCGATATACGTGGCAAAGAGGTTTTCTTCGGACGCTTGTTCGATGGGCACGCCCTTATCCGGTTCCGCTTTGATAAAGACCCTGCCCTCCGCCATGTCCAGATCCTCCGGCTGCAAACCTTTAAATGGACCGGGAGGAGCTTTGGAGGGGGCGGCGCCCATGCGGCTGGCGGGCGGCGGGTTCTCGGCGTTATTGATCGCGGCTTGCAGGATCATTTTCTTCAACTTATTCGCGCACTCTTTCATCGCCCAGGCGGAAGCAGTTGTGCCGTCGGAGCCGCCGCCCATAGGGGTAAAGGGTTCGCGATAATCGAAGTCGATGCTGACGTCCTCGTAGTTCAGCCCCAGTTCTTCCGCCACGACCATGGCGTTGCATTCGGCGTTGTAGACGCCAAACAAAGGGCCTTGCGTCGGCATATGCACGACGCCGTCGCGGTATTCGAGTTTGCACCGGTATATGGCGCCGGAGTGACGTGGACACATCTGATAGCGGAAACTCATGCCGTGCATACGCCCGTCGGGCAGCATCTTTGTCCCGGATTTATGCCATTCTTGGCCCATCAGCTTTTTCCCCGCTTCGATACACAAGTCAAAGCTGGGTACCGGATTCCTGTCATCCTTCGATGTGGGGCCGTGTAGATTCTTTCGCGCGATTTCTGTCGGGTCGATATCCAGCTTTTCGGCAATCAGGTAAATCGCCATCGTAAGGGAATCCCAGTTGAAGGGGCAGTGCTGTCCGGAAACAAACATCATGCCACGGTTGGAGTCCACGATTTCCATACGTTGGCGCACATTTTTGCAGCTAAGCGTATTGTAGGGGCCCTGTACCAGGTCGCCCACATTGCCGAATGTCGAACTGCCGCGTACGCCGTTGTCGGCAATGGAGAAATCGTCGACCGCCGTAATTATCCCGTCGTTGGTAAATCCGACTTTCATATACACATAGCGTTCGTTCATCTGCATATCATACATTTCTTCACGGGTATTGACGCAGCGGACAGGCCTGCCTGTACGTTGCGCAAGTAAGGGCGTGATCTGCTGGGATTTCCGAAGGCCCCAGTCGCAGTATTTGCCGCCCATAAACAGCCCTTCCTGGATCACCTTTTCATTGGGCATGTTGTAGAGGGAAGCTATGCGTTCTCTGGAACGCACCGCGCCTTCGATATGCAGGTTCGCCCCTTCGCCCTGGTAAGGATCCCGGGACCACCAGGATACCGTGCCGGAAGGGTTGGGGATATGGGATGAGAAAGCCGGGTTATATAAACTATACTCGGCGATATGATCCGCTTCGCCGAAACCGGCGTCTATATCGCCGGACGTCATATAGGCGGAGTAGACATTCCCTCTTTTCGGCGGGGTATCCTCGCTGTATTTTCGACCGCCAAAGGAGGGCTGGAGGTTCTCCTCGGGGCGGATCACCGGCGCGTCCTCGCGCCTGCCTTCGAGCAGGTTCACGATATGCGGCTTCACTTCCCACTCGACTTCCAGCAAGCGAAGCGCCTCTTCGCAGATATCCTCATTTTCCGCCACGACAATGGCGCCCACCTCGTCGCCTTCTTTATCGGCGATATTGTCAAACAATGGCCTGGGCGCGCCTCTTGCCGGCGCCAGATTTAATGCCTTCAAGTCCTCGTCTTCCCAAGTGAGGACGTCGACCACGCCGGGAAGCGCAAGGGCTTTCGTACAATCGATGTGTAGAATCTTTGCATGCGCGTAGGGACTGTGGAGAAATTTCGCGTACAGCATGTCCGGCAGCACATAGTCTATGCCAAACTTTGCCACGCCGGTAGCCAGCGCGAAGGATAACCTGCCGGGAAGGTTCGGTGTACCTACAACACGGAAACTCTCTCTCAATCCGTTGGCGCCATCGTAATCAGGCATGAATCCATCCCTCCCTTACGTTACTGTAATTCCAGCAATGCCCGTTTGATGAGCGTTTTCACAATCTGAAGCTTATACTTTGTTTCCTCGAAAGGATGCGCGCCTTCCACGGCGGCTTCCCCGGCCGCCTCCGCAATCGAGGCGTCGATCGCCTTACCGCGAAGAATATCTTCAGCCCGATAAGCCCGTACAGGTACCGGGGCGACAGCGCCAAGGCAAACCCGGGGCGAGCTGCCGGTAACGATGGCGAAGTTGACTACGGGAAAGTCAATCGCTTTGCGTTCGGCAAACTTTCTAAAGAGGCTCACGGCGTCGGATTCCAGCGCCGGAACGCGGATTTCGGTAAGGATCTCATCGAAGCTGAGGCTGGTGTTGCTCAAGGTATTGACTTCGAAAAAGTCTTCCGCGTCGAGTGTGCGCTTATTGGTGACGATTTCCGCGCCCAAGGCGACCAGTGCGGGCGCGATATCGGAAGGCTGTACCGTGTAGCAGCCGCAGTTGAGGCAGCGCTGAGATTCGCCAAGGGCTTCGTCGATCAATGGCGTTTCGGAGTCCTCCAGGTCTAGGCGGCGTTTGTCCGCGTCCAGTTCCCTGAGCTTCAGTGCGCTTGTCTTTTTCGTTACTTCGCTATCCTGGGTGAGGAATCCTTTGCTTGGGTTGGCGTCGCTGGCGATCGGGATTTCCAGATAGCGGTTGATGCCGGCGGCGGCTTTTCGCCCTTCCGCGATGGCGCCGATCACCGTCGCTGGCCCGGTCGTCACATCGCCGGCTGCGAATACGGAGTCCCGCGAAGTGCGCGCATTCTCATCGATGTCGATCAGGCCTTTGTCAGTTAGTTGTAGTTGGTATTTTTCATCCAGGAAAGCCAAATCCACCAGTTGGCCGACAGCCATTAGGATGTTTTCCGCATGGACGACGGTTTTCTCGTTTTCATCATATTGCGGGTTGAAAGCGCCGCTTTCGTCCCAGGGGCTGAGGCAGCGTTTCAGTTCCATCCCTTTGACCGCGCCGCCTTCTTCGACGACCTTCGATAAACCCCAGGAGGGCAGGAGGATGACGCCTTCCGCTTCGGCCCGGGCAATCTCTTCCGCGCTGGCAGGCATGCGGTCCCTGGGTTCGAGGCAGGCCAGGGTAACCTTTTTGGCCCCCAGGCGCTTTGCCGTCACGGCTACGTCCATCGCGACGTTGCCGCCGCCGGTAACCAGCACTTCGCCGCCGACTTTGCCGTTCATCCATTGGTGGATCTCCATCAGGAAATCAAGGCCAAATACAGTTAGCTCCTCGCCGGCGATCCCGATAACGGGGCGTTTCCAGGCGCCGGTCGCATAGCAGACGCCGTCATATTGCTTTTCGAGTTCCTCCGGCCGAAAATCCGCGCCGACGCGGACGCCAAGGCGGAAAGCAACGCCCATGCCTTTGAGCAGTTGTACGGTTCTGCGTACGATCTCTTTCGGCAGCCGGTAAGCCGGCACCGCGTACATCAGCATGCCGCCGGCTTCTTCCTTGGCGTCGTACACCGTAACCTGATTGCCTGCTTTGCGCAGATAGTACGCGGCGGAAAGGCCGGAGGGGCCGGCGCCGACGATGGCAATCGATTTGCCGCTTTCCTTCGAAGGCGGGGTGTAGAACCGGGAAGCATTCTCCAGGATATAATCGCCCAATGCGCGCTCAATGCCGCCGATCAGTACGCCTTCGTCCGTATGGCAGCGGTTGCAGGCTGCCTGGCAGAAATGCGCGCAGACCCGTGCGGTGATCGCCGGAAAGGGGTTGGCCTCCATGACGATCGACCCCGCGGCGTCCCAATCCCTGGCCCGGAGTTTCTCCAGATATCCCGGGATATAGGTTCCCGCCGGGCAGGCAAAGGTGCAAGGAGAATCATGACAGCGTCTGCCGCCGAAGGCGGAGTGGTAGCGATTGTCGCCGAGTATGGCGAAACACTCGTCGCCGCCTTTGCGATTGCAGAAGAAGCGGTTTTCCGCCTTGCGGAAGTACCAGCAGCGCGGAAGCTGCGATAGGTTGCCGCCGATCGTTCCCATATCCCGGATATGGGGCGAAGCGACCGCTTTCGCCGCTTGGGCGAGGGCGCTCCACTTCTCAATAATAGCCGGGCTTTCCGCTATGTCGGCTACGCGGGTGAGGGCGCCGATTTTCAGCATACCGTCTTCTTCTTTGATATAGTCCAGGCCGTCTATGGACTTCAGATTGATTACCCGGTCCGGATGAATCGGCAGTACATTATCTTTGAGCGTACCCAGCAGATCCGTACCGCCTGCGATGACGCGGGAACGCGCGTCGCCGAGCGCTACAGCCGCTTCGTCTACAGTATGCGCATTGAGATGCTGAAAGGCTTTCATTGCTGCTCCCCCTTTGCCATTTGCAGCGCCGCTTCCAGTATGGCGGTTGCATGGCGCGGATAGGTGCCGCAGATGCATATATTGCCGGCAAGCGCCTCCCGGCACTCCTGCTCCGTCGGGTTCGGGTTCTTGTCCAGCAGCGCTTTCGCGGATACGAGAAAGCCCGGCGTACAGTAACCGCACTGCATGGCGTCCCAGCGGCAGTACGCGTCCACCAGGGGTTTCCACTTCGGATCCGCCGCAATGCCTTCGATTGTTTGAATGGATTTCCCCTCGCATTCAATCGTCAGCGTTGTGCAGGCGAGAACGGCCCGCTCGTCCATAATGACGGTGCAGGATCCGCAGGCGCCTTTGTCGCACATGTGTTTCGTCCCGGTCAGTCCGAAACGGTACTGGAGGGTGCGCTGCAGCGTCCAATGGGGTTCGATAAGCGCTTCACACTGCCGTCCGTTGAGAGTAAGCGTCACGGTGACCGGCGCGATCGCCGAGGGGTGTTCGGAAGCATAATGCCGCAGCAGGAGCGGATGACTGGAAAACACCCGGCCGCAGATCGGACAGGGGAAAGCATCCAGTACAGAGGGCATGGCCTGTATCAGTGTCGCCGCCGTAGCTTGTGTGGATTCTTGCGTGTACATAAACAGTCCTCCCGGTTGTTCATTTGTTTACAGTATATCATTGGATGACAAACCACCCGCAGGATTCATCTTAGGCAAATCGCCTTGATTTTCGGATAGCATAGGTAAAAGAAGATTGCGGCTATAGCAATGGGAAGGATCATGATCCGGTACATGACGCTATAGCCAAAATGGGTAACGAGAATCCCGGCGATAACCGGCCCGGAAAAAGCCCCAAAGTCCATGCCGATGTAGTTTGTATTCCCGCCTACCCCCCGTCTTTCCGGGGTAACGCATTTCATACAAAGGGCCTGGTTGGCTGGCATAATGGCGCCGTAGCCCCAGGCGCCGATTATGGCGGACAAAAGGAACCAGTATATATTCGTGGAAAAGCTGATGATCAAAAGGGATATGGCGAACATAGCAAAAGCCGGCGGCATGATACGGTGTATGCCGTATCGATCCCCCAGCTTGCCGAGGAGAGGACGGGACACCAGCAGGCCGATGGCATTGCAAGTAAACCAGAGGCCGATGTTTTCGACGCCCCTTCCTTGCTGGGCGTAGAGTACCAGAAACGAATTAATCGTGGTGTAGGACATGGCGAGAAACAATTGCAATGTCGCCGGGATGATCGCCTCCTTGGCGAACATGCCTTCCCAAGTGATCTTGAAGGCTTTCACCTCGTGCTTCGGGGGCGTTTTCATGAAGATAACAAGCGTTGCGGATATAGCCATCATCATGGCGCAGATCGCGAAGGTGGTATTGTAGCCGTAAGCGGCGGATAAAGCCAGGCCGATCGAGGGCCCGGCGGCGGATATCAGCGCCTGCCCAAGGGAGAAATACCCGATCCCTTGGGTGAGTTTGTCTCGCGGAAGGGCTTCGCTGGCGATAGAAAGACAGGTCGAAGCCGTGAAGCCCATACCCATACCGTGAATGAGCCGCGCGATGATCACCGTCGTCAGGCTGTAGGCCATGCTGTAGATCACGAAAGCTGTCAGGATAATACATATGGCGGCAAACAGGACTTTCTTCTTGGGATAGGTATCGATTACCGGGCCGGATACCGGCTTAATCGCCAGGGCGGTCACCGTAAATATGCTGGCGACCAATCCGACCGTAGCCGGGGAGGCGCCGAGAAAATCCGCATATTTCGGTATCAGCGTATTCATCATAAACTGCCCGAAATTCATGGAGACATTTACGATCAGGATATTGATGAACATGGGGTTCCATACTGTGGTTGGCTCTCCTGTTTGCAGTATATCCATTGCGCAGCAAATCCCTTCATTCAGGATAGAACGAATCTTCGTTCAGCACACGATTCGGACCCATGCTGAACGCTAGATGAGTCCATGCAGACCCTATGCGCTGCCGCTTACAGACGGTAGAGCGAAACAATTCTCCTATCGTCACAACCTCTCAGGGCCTTCGGGCGGGGGGCGGGGCGGCGATCATGTCGGCGAATTGCTTCATGACGCCGGGTATATCGATTTCCTGCGGACATAGCTTGGCGCATTCGCCGCAAGCCAGGCAGGCCGAAGGCTTCTTATCTTCGCCTAGCGTATCGAGGGCGGAACTGATACCGAACAGCCTGCCGTCGTGCTTCGCTTCATTGTACATTGAGATAAGCTTGGCGATGTCGAGGCTTTGCGGGCAGCTTTCATAGCAGTAGTGGCAAGCGGTGCAAGGCACTAAATTGGTCATGGTCCTGACGACCTCTTCCAGCAGCGCTTTTTCTTCCTCGCTGACAGGGTCTTCTTTGGCAAACAGTTCTACGTTTTCTACCACCTGCTCAAGGGCGGACATACCGCTGAGAATCACCAGCATCCCCGGGAGCCCCTGCAGAAAGCGCAGTGCCCAGGCTGCGGGCGAGTCCTTGGGCCTGACTGCCCTTAGCATTGCTTCCGCATCCGCCGGAAGGGAGGCTAGCCTGCCGCCGCGTACCGGCTCCATGGCGATAACCTGCAGCCCGTGGCGGGTGATGATCTCGTACTTTTCTTTCGCGTTTTGCAGCGTCCAGTCCAGATAGTTGATCTGGATTTGTACAATTTCAAACACATCTTTCCATTGGGTCAGATACTTGTCGATGGATTCCGGCCGGGCATGGGAGGAGAAGCCAAAGTGTCTGATGCGTCCTGCCTTCTGTTGGGATTGCAGATAGGGGATGATGCCTACCTCCGGGTCGCTATACATTTCATAGGACGACTCGTTGAGTCCATGAAGCAGAAAGAAATCGAAGTAGTCGACGCCGCATTTCTCCAGCTGCATCTGGAATATCTGCTGAACCGAATCATAGTACTCCAGCCGGTTTTCGCCGAAGCCGGTAAATACGAGCCTGTTCCCGTCGCGGCGCAGCATGTGACCGGGGAATTTGGAGGCGAGATTCCACGTGTCCCGGGGGTATTGGCCAAGGACCTTGCCGCTGAAGCGTTCCGACTCCCCTTCATGATACCGGAAAGCGGTATCAAAGTAGTTGACGCCGTGTTCATAGGCATATTCAATGACTTCTCTGGCTTTCTGCTCATCGATGGGTCCGCGCTCGCCGACAGTCGGGAGGCGCATATTGCCCATACCCAGATGAGACAGCATCAAGTCTTTAAACGGTTTGTACAGCATACTTTACTCCTTTCAACGATAGACTGAAGGGCAAACGACAAGAATATCTATAATTATAGAGATTGGGCAAACTAAAGTCAATTTTTCTTAACGCCGCCCGCCCAAATGCGTCATCCAAGGTTACTGTTCAGTGCCGACTCAGTAGGTTGCAGGCGGGCATGTTTGCCCAGACTACGGTAGGAACATGAAGTCGTGAAACACAGGCTTGGCAGGTGATGAAGCCGTAGAACCACCCGTGAGGGGGTTCAGGCGAAGGTCCTTCAAGGAGGCTGGCGGGTGATACATCGGATGGACGTTGAGCCGTTAGGCTACATAATCAGAAAGCCTGATGTTGATCACGAATGTGACGTGTAGCCGGGCAAATGTGCCGACGCCACCATAGTCGGCACTGAACTGTAACCTCCAAGTAGCTATATTTTCTTATATGTTATATAATATGAACAAATTCCAGTGGCTGTCGGCTATTGCGGTTGTTGTAGGAATTGTAGGAGGGAATACGCGTCAGGACGATTGGGAAAATGGATGGGAGATGAGGAAATGGAGCAGGAGTATTGGAAATGGCCGGAGACAGGGCATACGTCCACCGAAATCGATTGGCGGAAGGCGAAGAAGGTCACAGCCGGCGTCGATATCGGCAGCACAAGCGCGCAAGCCGTGATTCTGTGCGACGGCGAACTGTTCGGCTGGGCAAACATCCGCATCGGCGTGAGCTTCAAGAAAGCCGCGGATCTCGCTATGGAGAAAGCGATGGGCAGTTCCGGCATGACGCTGAAGGATATCGGAGAGATCGTGAGCATCGGCTGGGGCGCGGACAATGCAGCCTATGCGACCAAAAAGATGAACGAGATTGTCTGCCAGGCAAAGGGCGCCAGATACATGTTCGGCCCGGAGGTCCATACGGTAGTGGATTTGGGCGGGCAGAGCGTCGCGGCGATCCGTCTGTATGACTGGGACAGGGTCCAGGACTTCTTTATGAACGACAAATGCGCGACCGGTATGGGCCGGAATGTGGAGAGCCTTTGCGAGCTGTTGCAGGTGCCGATTGAAGAGATCGGGGAATTGTCGCTGGATGTGCCCGGCGATCCGGTTCCGGTGAGCACCACCTGTTACAATTTCGCCGAAACAGAAACCATGGGACTTTTTGGCCGCCCCGAATACCGCTCGTCGCCGCTGACGGAAAACCAGGTTTACGCAGCGCATTTATTTGCGATTTCCACCAGAGCTTCCAGCGTGATCGGCAAGCTGGCGCCGCTGGATGTGGGCGAACTCTCTGTGTACAAAGAACTGTGTTTCACCGGCGGCTTGGCGAAGAACAAGGGCGTCACGAAACGGATCGAGCGGGACTTCAAGACGACGGCGCTGACCAGCGAGTATGACCCGCAGCTCGCAGGCGCCATCGGCGCTGCTTTGCTGGCCGGAACGGATTGACGCAGGGAGGTGAAAGAAATGGAAAAACTGGATCAATTTAAAGAGATGGTCAAAAACCGCCATGATTACGCCTGGTCGTGGAAGGCGCGGACTGGCGGCAAAGTCCTGGGATACTGTCCGCCCTATATGCCGGAAGAATTGGCCTATGCGGCGGGGATGCTTCCCGTGCGGTTGCTCGCGGAACAGATGCCGGATGTGGTTTCCGCAAAGTGGATCTACGCCTCTTGCTACCCGGCAAAGAATATGACCAATATGATCCTCAGCGGCGTCTACGATTACATGGATGTTTTTGTGAATATCGAGGACTGCCAGTGGATGTTTAATGTATTCGAAGTGGCGATGCATACCAACCCGTCGCTGCTCACCCATTATATGTTTTTTACCGACTATCCCGAAGCGCCTACCGCAAAAGATGTGACGGTATCGGAGTACAAGGTGCTGAAGGGAAAGCTGGAAACCTGGTCCGGCAAAACGATCACCGATGAAGCGCTGGATGAGGCAATTGCCATATATAATACTAACCGGCGTCTGCTGCGTAGAATCTACGAGTTACGCAGGGTGTACCGGACGGTGATCCTGGGTTCGGAGATGATGTATATCCTGCTAGCCAATCAGGTGACGGACAAAGCGGAGATGAACCGGCTGCTGGAAGAGCTCATTCCCGAACTGGAGAAGCACGAGCCGTTTGACGACAGGCTCAGGCTGATGCTGATCGGCAGCGAGACCTATAGCGCGGAGTTGGAGGAGCTGGTAGAGTCCCTGGGCGCCAATGTGGTCGTAGACGAGCTGGACAACGGAAGCTCCAGCTTCTGGAATGAAGTCGTACCGCAAAAGGACAGGCTATTGGCTTTGGCTTTCCGCTATCTGGGCAGGCCCCACAGCGCGATGAAAGACAGCAACTGGCGCCGCCGGCCGCAGCATATCTTTGAGTTGACGGAAGACTACATGGTGGACGGCGTCCTGATCGTCAAGCAACTGCTCTGCCACCCCCATGGTTCGGACAACTACGCTTTGTGGAAAATGTTGCGGGAGAGAAATATTCCCTATCATTTCTTTGAGCGCGACACCACGCTGCCGCCGGATGAGACGAAGATCAGGCTGGGCGGCTTTTTGGATATGGTTCGTCCGGGCGTCACCAGGATCAGAGGCTGGCACCAGCCCCTGGTAATTTGAGGGGAGTGAGAGAAATGGCAATGAAAAACGGACAAATTTGGGAAACCAGACCCTTAGAATTCTGGGATAAAGCCAAAGAGCTCAGAGCGAAATGGGAGAAGTCCATAGAAAGTAAGGAGATGGTAGTCGGGCAGGGCAATACGGGTAATCCGGGCGATTGGGCGCGCGCCTTCCCGGCGCTGACCATCATCGAGGATAATCCCAGAGGCTCGACGATCGCGGCAAAAGATATGGAATTTGCCAGAGTCGCGCGGCTGGCCTCCGAGGTGCGCGGCTGGGGCAGAGAGATCTGCGGGTATCACGGCGTCCTGTGGGGGACGCAATTCCTGGGTTACCAGGCGGATGGAAGCCCTTTTCCCCATCGAAAACTGGTTGTTCCCATCCCCTGCGTCTGCGACTCGCATACCAAGCGCGGGATTCAGTGCCGGGACTTCGACGCGGTGCCCCAATGGCAGAATGACTTTACCATGTATCTTGGAGCGTATGACGCCGAACGGGAAGAGGAAATGCAGAACCATAAGGTTTATTGTCAGTTGAGGGTTCTGAATGATATCGAACGCATCTTCGGGCAGAAATTTGACGACGACAAGATTGTGGAACTGCTTACGACCTATTCCAACGTGAAAGAATACCGGAAAGAAATCTTCATTCTGCAGACCAGCGTGCCGGCGCCCCTCTGCGCTAAGGATCTGTATTCTTTCTACACCCTGGGCGGTCTGTTGAAAATTGACCCGGAAGAATTGGAGGATTTCTGGAAGTCGGTGCGGGATGAGATTCGCTGGCGGGTGGATAATAAAATCGCCGCCGTGGGTACGGAACGCTTCCGCTTCAT
>Ga0099364_10006268_pt1 | contig 17384 bp, 19 predicted proteins | sample TergutTh196P3_FD_73070 | JGI IMG/M metagenome (GOLD analysis project Ga0099364, IMG submission 73070) | Microcerotermes parvus P3 segment gut microbial communities from Pointe-Noire, Republic of the Congo - Th196 P3 | ecosystem: Host-associated > Arthropoda: Insects > Digestive system > Gut ... | reverse complement strand
AAGGCGGGGTCTTAATATTCATGCCTGGCGGCATTTTAGCAATACCGAATTCCTGAAAGGCGGTTTGAGCGTAAAAAAAGTACAGGCGGTTACCGGACACAAGACCGAGGGCATGACGGACAACTATACCCATTTTGACCCTATGGAGTTTTCGGAAGTAAGCAAGATACAGGAAATGCTGCTTAAACCAAAAAAAGAACGCCCTGCCCTGACCCTTGTTAAAAAACAGGAAACCAAAAAAGAAGTGCGGCGGCGAAGGGCTTCATAGCCCTGCCCTGCTTTGATGGATAAGCCCCTGCAATTTCGCAGGGGTTTTTTTATGCCCAAAAAAATAATCAAAACACTAAAAATTGGGCTTTTTACCTAATTCTTTTTTTCCTCATTAGCCACAAATTGATACTAAACCGTGAAATTTGCTCACATATCGTATTTCGTTTGGTTCTGGCTGTGCTTAATGTTTATCTAAAAATTGCGGAAAAGTCGTATTTGCGAATTTACTAGTGGGGCGTATTTTTGGTGTACAAAACGGTCTTAAAAAATCGTTTTCAAATCACGGACACAATGAAAAACATTGATAGCTTGAAATTTGCACTAAAGTACAGGTGTTTTCTGGTTTGTTATAACGCATTTTTGATAGTAACGGAGAACAACATGGAAACTTATTTGACCATTGAAGAACTGGCAAGCCATTTGAAACTGGCTGTACAAACCATTAGGCGTTGGGTGCTAAACCGGGAAATTCCCTTTCACAAAATCAAGAAGGTGATCCGGTTCCGCCTTTCGGAAATCGAAAAGTGGATTGAGAACGGGGCGGAAATCCCAGATTCAGACAGTGATCTTGAAGCGGACTTAATTACAAAAACCGGAGCAGCGGAAACCGTGGAAACTGAAACAGAAGAAAACAGAGAAACGGTATGAATGACTTCTATTTGGCGAAATTTGGGGAAAACTCCTACATACATCGGCATTTCCCAATGAGATCATTCATTCAAGGTTTTTCGTTCTGGAAATATGCACGGTTAGTGAAGGAAAAATTACGCTATTTACCTAATGATTTCAGGCAGTGGGAGTGAAAGGGTAAAGAGAGATGAGATGCATGGGAGAAGATAATTTCGAAGAGAAAACTAAAAAACCTACACGAATAGGTAAGTGTTTACTCCTTTCTCCCTTGAGAAATTTTCATGGCTGCAATAGCAGACAGGAAAAACATTAGAAGGACAGGGGTTTAATTTGACCGGCTGTACGCTGTTTATCAGCAGGGCGTACAATTTATTTTCTCACAACAAGAAAATGCTTGAGGAAGCCGGGTTTACTGATGTCCATATAACCGGAGAAGAAAGCGACAGCCTTAGAATGTTAATTAATGAAATCAAGCCAAACCTGGTTCTTATTGACGCTGACTTTGATAAATATTCAACCCCTTTTAAGATGTGCGATTTACCAAAAAAATATCCCAAATTGAACATAGCAGCAGTGTCATTTTGTGGATATCCATTAAGGAATGCCATGAATTTTATTTTGTACGGTATAAGATCGTATGTTGATTACTGGGATGGAGTTGATGAATTTAATTTGGGGCTGACAAAAATCCGGGAAGGGAAGAAATATATTAGCCAAAAGGTAAACGAATACATGGAAAATAATCATGATTATGACTTGAGACAAAAAATGCATATTACAGACCGAGAATTTGAAGTGCTTCGCTGGGTATGCAGCGGGCTTACAGGTGAAGAGATAGCGGAAGTGTTAGGTATTAGTCTAAGAACAGTCAATTCACATAAAAAGAGTTTGAGAAAAATTTGGAATTTAGACAACGAACGTGAATTGATCAGCATGGCTTTTAGTTCAGGCTTGATAACAAAGGATGATATTTGTCTTTATCACAGAAAAGATAAGAGGAAAGGCAACGATAAAAGGCAAGAAATAAAACTTTATCCTGACAATAGAAGTCATAATAAAAATAAGTTTTGATAATGCATTAGCGTTTTCAAAAAGTTCTTTGAAAAATACATCGGTACTGCCCACGGCGTACTGATGTCAGGGAAGGATGCTTAATAATCAGCTTCCATGCTGATTATTAAACTTAGGAGTTTTTTCGATGAAAAAACTCCACTAATAAGGTATCACAACGGCTTCCATGCCGTTAGCCGCCCCGATTGGGGACGGGGCGGCTTTTTTAATATTAGCTGGTTGCCAAGCCTTGCCCTAATTTCGTCCAGGGTTTCATCATCGGCTATGCCTTCTTTGGGTCTGCCTGAATAGACAAATGCAGAATGTTTGAAACTGTACCAAAAGCCTAACGCCAATAATTGAACGCCTAATAAGTCGGTGGTGAAGCAATAAAGCCATGTGCCTATTAACTCGGCTTTCATGCGGTTAAGGGTAACAAGGCTGACAGCTTCCTGTAGGTTTTCAACATGGGCAAAACGGTTTTTATACTTATAAACGCTGTGTACTTTGATATGGTGCTGAATGATACTCATAAATAACTCCAAAAAATTAAAATTCCCCGGCATTAGCCAGGGTGGGGAACATGAAATTAAATAACCGCTTCCAGGGCTGCTGCACATTGCTGGCTGTCTGTGCTAAGACTGCCGAAAGTGCAGGCAGCACATTTTGACTTGTCTTGACAGGCTAGACAGACTTTTGAGGGGTTGACGACATGGGGCATGAGCCTGACCATGATGTCTACTGTTTTGGGCATGGACAGACCCAATGACCAGGCTAGACGGCGGACAGAGATAGACGCCAAAGGGGAAAACTGCGGAGTATAGAACCGCTTGCTTGTTAAAGGTTGCATTTGCAAACCACCTTAAAAACCCGATAGGAAACCGGGCGGGATAGGACAGGAGCCAAGCCTGACCTTGAAACCTAGACTGCCGCCTGTGTTTTTCCCCCAAAGAGGGGGGCGGCAACGGGGCCTCACTCGCTTATGCCCCTTGCTGCCCCCCGAGGGGAAAAACAACCTACCGAGTAATGTGCCACATCGAAGGAGTAAATGCGCAAACTTAGCCATGTGGCATAGAGCGGATAAATGTCCTAATTAGCAAGGTTGAAGAGATGACCCCGACCCGTAGGGTTGGCGCGGTTCTTGCCCGGCTATAGGGAGTATTGCTCCGTTGCAAGAACCGTGCCAAAGGGGAAACGGCAAAGCCGTGTGGGATAAGGCGGGGGTTGGAGCAGAGCCCCAGGAGAGGGGGTAGCAGAAAAGCCGTAGGCTTTGGAGCGTGGGGGAGACTTCCCCCTTTATATTTCTTAGGTGGGTAGATTAATTGGTGTGGGAGGGGCTAGGTTTTACTACTCGTGATTTGATGGCTTCTTTTTACTGCTTTCCATTTTTTTTATTGTGATAAGTCTTTGGTCTACCAATGCGCCAATGTCGGACAGGATTAGTTCTTTCCAGTCATGCTGGATGGGGGTGAGGCTGAAAAGGTCTAGGGTGTCTTTTTCAAAGGCTGCGGCTATGCGTTCTATCATGTCGGGGGATGGGAAATTCTTGCAGGCTTCAATCATGGCGATATAGTGGGTTGCCGTACCTGCTTGCTCGGCTAAACTGGCTTGGGTCAACACTGTTTCTTTTCTGAAAGCCTTTATATTGGCGGCTAAAACCCTACGAATAGCTGTCATTTATAACTAGGATAACATATTTTTTATTATTTTTATTTATCAGGTACATATTGATAATATAACGAAAAGCCATAAATTAAAATTATATGACTTAAAAAATCATTTTTTCGATTATTATGTCTTTTATTTACGTGGGCGAGGATATTTTTATCAAAAAGATAATTTCTTTTTCGTAAGAAGGTACAAAATTTGAGTTAATGCGCAATGATAGATAGTAAAATTGAGGCATATTAACTGTAAAAAAAATGTATCCATGCCTACTAAAAAAAGAGAGCAAGGGCAATAGGCTGTGGATAAGACCACTTCACGACAATATCTATGCTTCTTAACCCTTGCTCTCAAAAAAATTAAATAATGTTGAGTGGTGTACGGGAGTTACCTATATCATAAAATACCCCGAAAAATGGGAGGTCTGTTGCTTCTTGCGGGGTATTCCCTTATTTCAAAAGTATGACCATTGAACCTGATGATTACGTTTGTACCTTCCATGTTTCTTTCGTTATGTTGATGATTTAGCTGCGGCCTTAAGCAGCGTTCAATAATTAACTGTTCGACAGGGGAATTTGCGCCATCGTTGAAATACAGAGTGGCCTTAAACTCCAGCCTGCGTTCCTGCGGAGTTCTCCCTCTGCGGTCATAGATTGTTTTGGAGATATTATGAGGTTCTATAAACATTAGAAAATCGCTGCTTTCTTCAACGGCAAAGAACCAGCCGGAAATACTCTCATCTGATAGAGGTGGTACAAAAGATAAAACTGCTGGTATTTGCACAGATCTATTTGCTCTTTCCTGATAGTTAAAATTGCCTGATATTGTACGGGGAAGTCCGGCGATATCCCAATAATCTGATATGTTGTCTGAATACCAGGATGGTAAAAAAATGTCTGACGATAATTTTGAATGTTCTTCTGCCATATCATTATAACAACGTAGCCGTGTCTCCAGCAACGCAATGATTTTTTCATATAACCAAATCCGTGTATTGGTGGTTGTGTTAATATATGCGCTGTTTGCCAATATAAGCATGTCGCCGTAGCTTGTAACTGTGCGTATTTTGGGAACATCAATAAAACGTAATGGGGTCATTCTGGCAATATAATGGGCGGGTAAATAACCGGCGTTAAACTTAAAGGCGGTAAGCCCCGACCATTTCAGAACACGAATTTGATATTTTAGTTCATTAAGGAATTGTTTGTTTAGTGATATTTTCTCGTTCAATTCTTCTGGCGTAACTACAGCATTGTTTGTAATGGTCAATTCCGGTGAATAATACCGCTTTACTTCGGTGTAATTCTCTACATAATGACCAACATGGAGTCCTGAGTAATGGTTAGAAATAGTTCCATCAGTTAAAAATAGTACCAAGTCGGTATTGTCAGTATCCCTCATAATGATAAATTTATCCGAAGCCGCAATGGTATAATGAAAAAGCTTTTTATTATTTTTTATAAATTTTTCATTAAGCTGTCGAGCAAAGGACTCACTCAATGATTCTAGGGCGCTATCGGGTGCTTCTAATGTAACCAGAAACATTTTTGGTGATCCGGTTCTCCCAGGTAGATAATCCCGCTTAATGTATGTCCACATTTCAAGAGGATGAAGCATGAGGGTACAGGTTTCACCCTGCCAGGTAATGCGAAATTCGCAATGACCTTCAAGTATATTGAAGTTGGGAATTTGGTACTCCCAGCCGTTTTCTTTTTCATTACCAATCCAACGGAAACCGGTATAGCTTCTATCTAATGACAATCCTCGTTCACCCTGTGCATCATCATCATTGCTTTCCTTTGTCATTATGATGGAATCTTCTGTAAAGTACAGAGGGGTTATTATGAATTCCCATGAATCCCCGAAAATTGGTTTGCTCCAATAACCGATTTTTCCTTCTACATCAAGACCGGCAACACGCAACTCCCGTGCGCCATTGCCTTGGCCATTTTGTAAAATTGTAATATAGCGGGTAATAGCTGCTTTTCCGTTTAGGGGTATACGGGGTTGTGAAAGCCAGTCTTCGGAAGGTAATCCCCATTCATTCAGGTTGGAAAAATAATTTGTTCCCGGTAAATCTGATCTATAGGGAACATAGGTGTACTTAAAAAACATAGGGTCGCAGCCTATGGTGTCATAGTCCACAAGCCGGGTATACATTTCACCAGCCTCATTGATAACAAAAAGGGTTGAGGCGCTTGCTGAAAGTGATTCAGCTATAAATGCTCCGCGCTCAGGTCCGATAAAGTTTCGGGAAAAATCACTGGGTAAACCGGGGTCTCCGTAACATATTTCCTGACCGTCTTCTAACAGTACATAGAAGGTGGATATTTCCATTGTTCCGTTGTGGTGCTGGTTGCCGAATATATCTTCATAATAAAGTACATGGCTGTTACGCTTCCCTAAAGCCCAAGACCGGTTATTTGCGGTACGCTGGTCAAAATAAAAATAATCTGACACCGGCCAGCCTTGACGGTCAAGCCAGCTTCCGCTTCTAAGCGCCATTGTTCTATCAAAACAATAGCTGTATAAATACCCATCATCCGAAAGTGCTACCAATTCATCAGCATCAGCGGATATTTCCGTAATTGCTGTTGGTCTTAAAAAGCCTTGTTTTCCGGCATGGGGAAGTCCAGTTTCCATAAAGAGAGTCCAGTCTTTGGGTTCTTCGTTTGGGTCAATACTTTTATACCAAATAAGGCCGTCATGAAGGATGTAGTAATGATAGGTGTTAAAGGTTTGAGTTCTTGTTTTTATGTAGACCGCCACGGGAAAGATACCGTTGATGTTTTCAAAATTAAAATATTCACCTGACGATATAGAAGTATTTCTAAGTGAATAATCGTTGGGGCCGAGATAAATTGCTTTTGATATGGCACAAGAAAACACTAAAAATGAAGCCAATAGAGGTATAGACAATTTATACATTTTTAGTTTAATTTCTTTGCTCATCTCTTTACTCCTTTTCATCTTACATTCATGAGCAAGCTAATAAAATTGTTCCCAGGATAGATTGCCGCTGCTCTTTCACGCCAGGTTTGAGCTTCTTGGTTTTTCCTTTGCTTTATACAAGCAGCTTCAAGCAGTAAATACAAACCGAATAGGTCTTCTTTTTCCAATGATAGATAATCTTGTCTGATGATTTCTTCAAGTATAGCCGCTCCTCTGCGGACATCAGCAAAAGGCCAAGGGGCGACTATGTATCTAGAGGCAATTAAATGCTGCGCCATCAAACTATTGGGATCCAATTCAAGGGCTTTTCTTGCGTTTTCTTCAATTTTTCCAAAGTTTCTTAGCCCATATGAACGTCTAACCTCACATAAAAATGAAATGTTAGTTCCTAAAAGCAGGTAGCCATCGGATGTTGGCTGAATTGCAAGAGATTCCTCTGCCCATCTTATGCCTTGTTCAAAAAAGCCAGCTGCTTCGCTATCTCTTCCGGCAGCCTTGAACGAAATGCCCATGAGGTATTCACAACGTGAAAGTGCTAAATATTTATCTACGCCGGTAAGAGATTTTTCAATATCCTGTTTTGCCGCTGTATATAAATTATTGGTTCCCTGTATATCTTGATTTTGCAGATATACTGTATCACGGAAAGCAATGAATGTTTCATTAAAAACATGAGCATGAGTCGTCATTGGACAAACCAGAAAAAAACATAAAACCAATGACATGACGATTTTTTTTACCATAGCAGGTAATATTTGTTTTTTGGCTTTCATAAAAATCTCCTAAATGTGTTTTCTTGATGTAAAATCAAGTTATACTTTAACTATAGGGAACCGGTATTATGCGCTGTTAAGGATTTGTTAAGGTTTTATTAAATCGGATGTTTTTTAACATAAAAAAAAGCTGCCAAATTAAGCATTTGACAGCCTCTTTCATAATGATTTTCACCAAACATCTACGGATTTGTTCTTTGAACAGGCGAATATCTCTCGCTTATCATGGCACTAAGGGCCATACTGTTTTCTGCTGGGTTTTCTGGAACAGCGTTATCCTCGGTCGTCATGTTGCTAGTTGGAATACCATCCGGTGACCAGCCTCTTGGTATCAAAATATTGCTGACAAAAGCATTTTCTATCGCCTTGTAACCGGCGACCACACTGTTTTCGATTGCCATATAACCGGATACGACACCGTTTTCAATCGCCTTGTAAACCCTTACTATGCCTCTTTCGCTCGCCGATGATGTTTGAACCGGTTCTGTGCCATCAGCAAAAGACGAAGTTCCGATGGCTAACATTGCAATTAGCCCCAACAAGATTACTTTTCCGTTTTTCATAAAAACACCTCACAAAAAATTGGTTTTCTGATTAACACCAGATTATGCTTTTAATATAGGCCGCCGTTATTATACGCTGTTAAATAATTGTTAAGGATTTATTAAATCATACAAATCTTAAACCAAAAAAGAAGGCTGCCCATTTTTTATGGACAGCCCCAATAATGCTTTTTATAACAAACTTAGTTTTAGTATTCTTCTTTTCCATATGAATCTTTTTGCGGCACTAAGAAAGCAGTGACAAATTTGGTTTCAATGCCCTGGTAGCCAGAGACGAAGAAATTTTCTACTGCTTTATAGCCGGAAACAACGCGATTTTCTATGGTTTTATAGCCTGTAACTACGCCGTTTTCAATAGTCTTGTGTAAAGCAACGATCCTGTTTTTCATAAAAACCTCCAAAATATTTATAATCTCTATACAGAGAATTGTTTGCATTGATTAAAAACGGTATCCTATGGCGATGTTTATAGAACCGCCATGACCAAGTTTCCAATCGACATCAGAGCGTTGATCGTTCAGATAATTTTCCATATTGTTCGGGAGTCTTATTCCATATAGCAATTCTGTACGCAGGAATATATGGTCAGTAAAGAATGAGTCTAAGCCTACTCCGCCTTTGAACCATAAGGTATTTAGTGCTTCTATTGGTCTTGCTTCCTGTGTTCCGCTGCTGATTGGAAATGTTGCTTTTCGATCATCATCTTTTACTGCATGAAGATAGAGGTCGTAATTGACACCAAGTAATGGGAACAGGGTAAATGTAGGAGAAAGGGCAAAAGGAAGTTTAAGATATGCGCCACCTTTTAGAGCAATCGTTCTGGCTGGAAAATTCGGGTCGCCTGTCTGGGTATCATCACCGTTTAGTCTTCCCAGCGCAAGGCCAAGGTTTAGTTCAAGGTACTTCATATCAAAGAAAACATAAGGACCAACACTAAGGTGGTCTGAGTTGTAGCGATTTAAGTTACCCGGAATATCGGGGTCAACTTTCCAGGTAGAGAAATTACCTGTAAGAGAACCGCCGCCTCCGAGGCTTAATCTGAATGATGGTTGCTCCTGTGCGAAGATAACTGTTGATAGGCTAATAAGGGCTAACAAAATTCCAAAAGTTTTTTTCATAAAAATACCTCTCAAAAAATAGTATGAACCTGAAATACATCAGGTTATGCTTTTAATATAGGCAGCCGGTATTATATGCTGTTAAAAAGTTGTTAAAGAATTATTAAATCGCATGGTTTTAATACATAATTAAAGGTACAGGTTTGTTATATCCAGGCAACTTATACTTGTCATTGAATTTTGGTGCTTCGAGCCCTACAATGCTTAATAATCCTGTTATGAAGGAATTTGAATTAAATCTTTCGTTTCTTGTATTTGGAAAATATGAATAGCTCAAATTATTATTATAAACTCTAAATGCATCAAGGATTTTTTCTATAACTTCAATATTGTTTTCTTTTGGTAAATCAAAGCTATATGTTTCAACTTTAATACCATTATTTATGTCTCTGGGTCTATTAAATTCTGCTACTAATTGACGGTTTAGAATACGATTGTTTGGTCCAGATCCAAGTGTTATATATTTAAGTCCATTATCATCAATTTGAATGAATTCAATACTATTCCCATATTTTTCCAATAGCTCATCAGAGTCAAGGGTAATTCTTATTGAAGCGTGATACCAAGGCCCAAATACTCTGTGGATTTGAACTGTAAGTTTTTCACCAGTAAAGTTTGAAAAATTATATGGATTATTCTCGATAATATTGTGCTGCCCAACGCTGGCGCATGACGCACATAGACCAATGATTAAAAATTGAAACGCAATAACCATTAGTATCTGTTTTGCTTCCATAAAGTCCCCTGAATTACGGATGATAAAATGTCAAGTTGTGCTATTAATATGGGTCGTAGATATTATACTCTGTTAAAAAATTGTTAAAGAATTATTAAATCGTGCTATTTCAACATATAAAAAAGCTGCCCATTGCTCAATGGACAGCCAAACTGTAGTGTATTCACTATGTGGAAATTTACAAGTCTGTTATTTGAACAGGTGAATACCTTTCTTGTATCATAGTGCTAAGAGCTATGCTATTTTCTACAGGGTTTTCTGGAACAGTATTATCCTCGGTCGTCATGTTGCTGGTTGGAATATCATCCGGTGACCAGCCTAATGGTATCAAAATATTGCTGACAAAAGCATTTTCAATCGCCAGGTAACCGGATACAACACTGTTTTCGATTGCCTTGTAGCCGGATATGAAACCGTTTTCAATTGCCTTGTAAAACCTTACGATACCTATTGGGCTCGCCGATGATGCTTGGGCAGGTTCTGCGCTGTCAGCAAAAGCCGAAGTTCCGAAGGCTAACATTGCAATTAGCCCCAACAAGATTACTTTTCCGTTTTTCATAAAAACACCTCAAAAAATTGTTTGAACCCGAAATACAACAGGTTATGCTTTAAATATAGTCAGCAGGTATTAACCGCTGTTAAAAAATTGTTATGGATTTATTAAATCGCCTTTTTCTAACAAGAAATTCATGCTACATAAGCCTCCAGCTTGCTCTTGTGGCTGGAGAGTTGCAGACGCTTTAATGCCTTTTGTTCAATTTGTTGAATCCGTTCCTTGCTAAGGCCGTAGCGGACGCTCATTTCTATGATGGATAGAGGCTTTTGATTTCCTATCCCGTAACGACAGCGGATAATCTTTGCTTCCATTCTATCAAGGGTAGCAAGCAATTCACTGATGCCGGCTTCCAGAGACTTGTTCATCAACTCCTGATCAGGGGTGCTAAAGCGAATATCCTCGATAAAATCACTAAGAGGCGAATCTCCATCTTCGGTATTAATGTGTTTATCCAGCGAGATAATCTCCATTTGGATAATATCATTGGCATGGTTTTCCGGTAGACGTATAAGTCTTGATTTTTCACTAATAGCTTTGAGTATAAACTGGCGTATCCACCACACTGCATAGGTTATGAAGCGGCAATTTTTTTCAGGAACAAATTTTTCTACAGCATACACTAAGCCTATATTACCCTCACTAATAAGGTCAGTAAGTGGCATTCCATTTCCCTGATATTTTTTTGCCACATTGACGACAAAACGCAGGTTTCCGTTCACCAGCTTGTTCCGAGCAACGGCATTGTCTTTCTTGGCGGCATGGATAAGATCAATTTCTTCCTCTTTGTCCAAGAGGGGAATACGGCTGATTTCTTTAAGGTACATAGCCAGAACATTTTCGTCATTGCTTGCACTTGCTGTTTTTATCATTTTTTTCTTCATAGTTGCTCTCCTTATATTTTACATTATTGGACACCAATATTAAGATAGGTTAAGAAGTTGTTAAGAAATTGTTAAATCGTGAAAATTAGAAGCGTTTTGAAAACATAAGCGTTACAGAAACTAAGGTAAGAATGTCTAAATCATCTTTATTCCAGATAATAAAATCTGCATTATTTTTCATTATTAGATTGGTTGACCATGTGCTATTATGATGGCCAATTACAATTTTTGGTTCCAATTGTGGAATGAATAGCCATTTACCTGTTGTTATATTTATTCCGGGACTTGTAAAAAGAAGTAATGATGGATTTATGAATATACCATTTGAAAAAACATGGGTATATGAATATCCTATACTCGGCCCAAAATATAGTAAGTGCTGTCTGTTATCAAATTTTTTTATACTCATATCAATTGAATATAAGGATGAATGGAATATGCCGAAGCCATACAAGAGGCTTCCGCTGGATATGTTTTGCTTTCTATCTAGAGTCGTGAAGGAAGTCAAAGAGTGGTTTTCATGGTTGTGAATAAAAGTTGCCTTTAATCCTGACGAGTGGATACTCAATTCGCTCTGAATATTGGAATCGCCAATATAAAAATATGGATAATGCTTAAAATAAGCTTCGTAAAATACATTATCAAAATATGAATCCATTTCAAAATCAAATGCCCAATTTTTGAAAAGCTGGTTAATAAGTATCGGCACAGATAATTTTGCTGAAATTGTTTTATAACGAAGTCCTATGCCAATATCAAAGGGTTTATCTGTCCTGTATTCCAAGTGATTTATCTCGTTAAAGATTGCCATATTATATTTTGTAAATAAATTTACTGCCCATTCTTCATCAAAGAAGGAAAAATTATCATCTGCGTATATGTTTAATAAAAAAAAGACATTTGAAATTAGCATGCATACAAAAAATATTTTTTTGCAGAGTGAATAAACTATCATATTTTAAGCGACACAGTAAAGGTAGAACCTTCTTCAAGCTTGCTTTCCACAGTAATAGTCCCGCCTAAAAGGGTAACTGTCCTTTTAACCAAGGCTAAGCCGAGACCGTTCCCTTCCTGAGCGTGGGAACTATCCCCCTGATAGAATTTGTCAAAAACACGTTTTTGGGTATTAATATCCATACCGCAGCCGGTGTCACTTATTGAAATATGGGCATATCCATTTTGGACTTTTAACTTAATAAAAATATTGCCGCCGGGATTGGTGAATTTGATAGCGTTGGAAATGAGGTTGTTCCATGCTATTTCCAACATATTTTCATTATAGCAGACAATGCATTCTTCAAGCTCTACTGTTAAGTTTATGTTTTTACGTTCCCATAAGTCTTCAAAAGTAAGGGCGCAGCGTCGAACCTGTTCGCTTAGGTCGAAAGAATGTGCCTCTGGCATTATTTCCTGATTTTCAAGTTTGTTTAATTTTAGGATATTGCTAACCAGCGTCGATAGTTTTACAGATGCATCTACTATTGTACCGATATAAGCATGCCGTTCTTCAGCAGGCAATGCATCGTTATAAAGGGCTGTGGCATAATTTTGAATAATTGCAAGAGGTGTTTTTAGCTCATGGGACACGTTAGCAATAAAATCATTTTTTAGGGTTTCAACATTCTGGAGTTCATGAACCATTGTATTGAAGTCATCAAACATAACTTCGACATAATCTTTCTTCCCGTCCTTGCGAAGCGGGGTAAGACGCATAGAAAAATCACCTTGTGCAATTTTTCTGGCTGCATCACCTATTTTCCGCATGGGGTGGCTCCATGAGATGTGACGAATAAATGCAATTTGTCCGGTTAGTAACGCCGCTATGATAAGTACATAAAGCATTAAGAAATTAATTACAAACAGGAGATTGGAATCGAGCAAGCCCCGGTCGGAAAAAACGAGAAATAACCACATATGAAAGCCGTTAAATGCAGTTATCGTAAGGAATATCAATATATACTCTTTTACCGTAACATAACCGACATTGATTCTGGAGTCATTTTTTATTACACTCTTACTGAACTTTTTTATGAAAAAAATAATGGCAATGAGTACCAGTATCAGCGCTGCCATTATCAATATGTGAATCATTTTATTACCGCCTTGTAGCCCAGGCCGTGAACGGTAACGATTTCAAAGTCGCTACAGTTAGCAAATTTTTCCCGAAGTTTGGTGATATATACATCTACCGAACGTGGGGTGGTTCCGGTTTCCAGACCCCAAATATCATCCATTAGTTGATTTCGAGTAAAGGTCTTTTTGGGATATGATAACAGTTTATACAAAACCTGAAATTCCTTAACGGTAAGAGTTATTTCCTGCCCGTCAAGATAAGCGGCGGTTTCATCAGCGTTTAAGGTGAGGCTGCCAACAGTTAATTTTTTCTCGTTTTCAATGTTGGCTCGGCGCAGCAATGCTCCGAGCCGCAAAAGAAGCTCATTCATGTCAACAGGTTTTACCATGTAATCATCAATGCCTAGCCGGAACCCCTTTTCTTTAGAACTGAGGTCATCGCGGGAGCTTGTAAACAGGATGGGTATAGTCTTGTCCTGATCCCTGACCATTGAGGCCAGCTTGAAGCCGTCTATTCCGGGCATCATTATATCAGAAATTATGAGGTCTACTTTTACGTCTATCATTTTGTCAAAGGCTTCCATTGCTTTCAGGCAGGAAACTACGTTATACCCATGCTCTCGTAAATGGGCGCTGAGAATTTTATTGAGTTTTTCGTCATCTTCAACGACTAAGATAGTTATCATGGGCTTCCTCCCTATTGTTTGTAGGTCAAATCTAATCTGTAATTGTTATACCATGTTAAGGATTTGTTAAGAAGATGTTAAATCGGGGGTGCTTTAGTATATATATATATTATGTCTCATTATGATGATTTAACCTTTGGAAATTGCCCATAAGTCGTATTTAATCCCTTTTTCATCCCGCAAACGCTCCCAGGTCGATAATGAACCCTGTAAGTAGAGCAAAGAGAATGGAAAAAGCAATATAAACGGCAAAATGCTTTATCCCTAAAATTATCTTTACTGCCCCCAAATTCGTTATTTTCATAGCCGGACCGACAATCATGAATGTAGATGCGGCTCCTAAAGACATACCTCTTTGCATCCATGATATAAGCAGGGGGATTGTGCCGCCGCCGCACACATAGAGGGGAACCCCAACGCTGGCCGCCATGAGAAGGCCAAAACCGCGATGTCTACCAAAAAGAGCAGCTACAGAATTTGCAGGGATAAACCGCTGAAACAAGGCAACAAGGCTAATCCCGATAAGGAAAGCCGGGCCGGTAGCTTTTACATTTCGCCAAAGGTTTAATAAAAACCGCAATAACAGATTGGGGGCAGTATCACGGTTTTCTGTTTTACCAAAACCGGATTCATTAAAACTTCTGAAATTAAAAAAATTCTTTTTCTTGAAAAAGAAATGTACCAATAGCCCTGCTGCAATGCCGCAGAGGAAACAACTTACAATACGGACTATAAGCGCAGCCCTTCCCAATGCAACGCTGTAAAAAATAAGCTGAGGGTTTAGGAGTATGGAACTCATCATAAAGGCGGCAAGCCAATCTTCTCTTATTCCCTTTTCGGCAAAAGAGGCAGAAATTGGTATAGTGCCGTACATACAGAGAGGGGAAGCAATACCTATAATACAGGCGGGGATTATTCCCGCAATTCCAAGTTTCTTATTTTGTAAAGCGGCAAACATGGAGTGGAGCTTGTCTTTACCGAAAACCGAAATGAGAGAACCCAAGACCATCCCCAAAAGCCAATAGACGGCTATTTGATTGAACAGTATGGAAGTATAATACCAGAAGTAAATAAGTTCCCGCTGTATTATTTCAATCATCTACAACCTTATCAATTCATACGTTTTGCTTCCCACGCCTAAATTTGCAGCATGATCAATGGTCAAAAGCCCGTTTCTGGATTCTATGCGTTCGATGAGGTCTCTGCTGTCCGGAGCCGCATACACAAAGTCAACGCTGGCTTGATCAAGCGCAACAGGGTCAAGGGATCCGAATATACCAATGTCTACCATAGTCGGAGCAGCCGGATTGCCGACACAATCGCAGTCAACAGACAGATGGTTCAGCACATTGATATAGAGGATATTTCCATTTACCTGATCAACAATTGATTTTGCCGATTCGGCCATTGATTCCAAAAATGAGTTTTGCTCGGCAGCCATCCAGGTAGTTCTGCTACTCCCTGCGGTGTGTAACCACAGTTTACCCGCTGCCGATGCGTAACCTATGGATATGTTTTTAAGAGCGCCCCCGAAACCGCCCATTGCATGACCTTTGAAATGGGAAAGAACGACGTGAAAATCAAACTCATTGAAACGTGCGCCCACAAAGTTTTCTGTGATATGCCGCCCTCCGGTAACAGGGAAGCTGATGTCTGCGCTTTCGTCCAGTATCACAACCGGCGCAATGGCGGTAAAGCCGTGGTCTCTGGCTACCTGCATGTGCATAGCGGTACTTGCCCGTCTCCCGCCGTAGGCGGTGTTTGTTTCAACAATAGTACCATTCACCCTTTGAACAAGGTCTCTGATAAGCTCCGGGTTAAGGTAATGAGGATTACCGGGTTCTCCAGTATGTACTTTGACAGCTACATTACCGTTTGGCGTTAATCCCAATGCCTCATAAACAGCCATGAGACCCGCAGGGCTTATATCGCTGGTGAAATAAACCCTTGGGGTTCCGGTCTGCAGGGAAGCAATGGATTCTGCTACCGCTTGATTTTGGTTAGTCGTCTGTGTTCCAGCCCTTCCGGCACAGCCCGATAAAGACATTACAACGACAAATAAGAGACCGATGGTCAGCTTTGCCGTTACCGACAAGAAACTTTTATTTCTTTTCATAAAAAACCTCCAAAATTTGTTTTTATTCTGTTGCTTCCAATATTACCGTTACATTACCTGCACCAAGAATGTTTAACAATTCTTGACCTGTAACATTATTGACCCTTCCAAGTCTGGTAAAAGACCATGTATTCGGCGCATAATAAATCACAAATTGATTCCCTTGATACAATATAATGTCGCCGGCTACGGCATTGATCCGTTCATCATTTCTAGGCAGGTTTCTTCCCAAACTGCCGACTTTTTCCATGTTTCCATAATCACGCATATTTATTGTGATAGGACCTTCTCTAAGCCATTCTAATAATGCTTCTGTTGACGAGTTTTGCACCAATGTTGCGGTAAGTTCCCTGTCGCCGACAATGATTTTCATAGTTCCTCCATTTGACGTGTTCCCTATTCCGCCGGTTGATGTGTTTCCAGACGCACCATGGGCGCAGACCGTCAAATTACAAGAAAGTAACAGAATTAAAAGGACAGCTAGATTCTTCATTTTGTTGCCTCTGTATATTCTTCATCAGAGACAGGTTCAAGCCATACCGCACCTCCCTTGTGAACATTGGGGCTTATGCCGATGTGGGTGAATTCGCTGTCAGGGGCGGCTCCATGCCAGTGTTCCACACCGGGAGGGATTGCTACTACTTCGCCTTTTTGTAAAAGCTGCGCTGGTTTGTTTCGTTCCTGATAGTAGCCTTTTCCAGCCGTAACAAGTAATATTTGACCGCCGGGGTGGGAATGCCAGTTGTTTCGTGCTCCTGCCTCGAAAATAACATCATAAACTTGACAGTTATAAATACTGTCAGTATCGGGAATGAGCATATTTATGTATGCTGTTCCTGTGAAAACGGTCTCTGATGCCTTTCCGCCTTTGGGGAAAATAGGTTCCATTGTTATTCCTCCTATATTTGGTTTAACCATTGTTATACCTTTGTTGGGACAGTTTCTTTTCTGCCTCAAACACAAGTTCATCGTAATTGGCAATTTTGAAATCCAGTCTTTCAAGCGTTTGTTGCATTTCCGATATTTTTACAGCAAGAATGTTCCGCTGTTCTGTGAGGATTTTTATCCTGGTTTCTCGTGAGTCTTTTCCGTGTTGAAAAAGAGAAACATATTCAATAAGCACTTCAACAGGGATGCCCGCTGATCGCATACACTTTATAAAGTCAATCCATTGGTAATCTTCTTCGTTATAGTCCCTGATACCGCCTTTTGTCCGCAATATCGGCGGTATGAGGCCAATCCGCTCATAATAGCGGAGCGTGTCGGGTGATAAGTTGCTTTTTTCGCCAACTTCGGCAATAGTCATTTTTAGCCT
>Ga0099364_10006267_pt1 | contig 17384 bp, 16 predicted proteins | sample TergutTh196P3_FD_73070 | JGI IMG/M metagenome (GOLD analysis project Ga0099364, IMG submission 73070) | Microcerotermes parvus P3 segment gut microbial communities from Pointe-Noire, Republic of the Congo - Th196 P3 | ecosystem: Host-associated > Arthropoda: Insects > Digestive system > Gut ... | reverse complement strand
TATCGTCATGCACCTTAAACTCGCTCTGCCTGTCGCCTTCCAGATGAGTATAATCGCCATTGGCACTGTAACTGTAACCTTCGTTATCAATCAGATGGGAACTGTTACGGTAGCCGCATTCACTGCAGCATCAAGGATTGATATGGCGGCTTCAATTTTTCTTCATTCACTGGGTGTTGCAATGACAACATACGCCGCCCAAAATTACGGCGCAAAAAAACCCGGCAGAATTAAAAAAGGAATAATTCAGATTTTAATGATTTCGGCAGTATACAGTGCGGTAATGGCATGTGTCTTTAGATTTTCGGGCAACTTTTTTCCGTCTATATTTTTAGGAAAAGAATCTGGGCAGGCTCTTTCTATGGCGCGCACCTATCTTGTTTTTAATAGCAGCGCATATTTGCTTTTAGGAACACTATTTATAACAAGATCATCCCTTCATGGACTTGGCGACAGTGTTACTCCGACAATAGCAGGTATAATGGAACTTGGCATGAGAATTTTTGCCGCTCTTTTTCTGGGAAATCTTTTGGGGTTTACCGGTGTCTGTTTTGCAAATCCGCTTGCATGGACCGGCGCATTAATTCCACTATTAGCCGCAACTGTTTACCACGTCAGAAAATTAACAAAAGCATTAGCACCGGAGCCTATTGCAAAACCCGATTAGTTTTGTAATTTCCTCATCATAAACGCTATTTTTTTCCGCCCTTGTTTAAATCAATCGCAAGTTTTACCTCCGGTATGGAGATGCCAAGACGGGATGCAATTTCTCCGTGAGAAAGCCCTGCTTCTGAAAGCGAATATATCTCTGAACGGATTTGCTTTCGGGACACAGGCGCATTTGCAGGCGGCGCGGAAACAGGTAATGTCTGAATATCTGAAGATGTCAAGGCAGCCGGTTGAGCGGAAACCGCCTCTCCAAATGCCTGCCCGGCGGACGGTTTTACGGCATTTGAAGACATCCCTTCGGATATTGATCTCAAGGAAATTAGCTCAACATCCTCTACAGCCAAAGCTTCCCGTATTCCTCTGCCGAGGTTTGCATATATTGCTTCGTTTTTTTTGCTTCTTTCAAGCTCTTGCGTATAAACTTTTACGCGTTTGTCTGCATTCTGTATAATTTCTTTTAATTGCTTAATACTGTCTTCAACAAGCGTTAAATTTCTTTCCGTAACAGCGTTTATTTCAACAACAGATCTTGTGGCTTCATTCTGACACTCTGCTAAAAATTCTGAAGCAGAAAGGCGGCGTTTAATATACCATCTAAAATAAAAAAAGGTGACTATACAAAGTGAAAGACAAATTATCGAAATAATCGTATTGATATTTAAGCCCATTTTAATCCCGCTCAGCCTATAAACTAATGTCTATTTTTTTTCCCAAATTAGGATCGCGCAAAAAAACATTTTCACTTTCCGCATCCTGCCCATCATCATTTTTGTCTTGTTTTTTGCCGCCCTTTTTTTTTCCGCCGGTCTGCCCTTCATGTTCAAGGTCGGGACGGTCTTTTATTTTATCAGCGCCATCGCCCGAATCCTGGGTTTCCTTTATATGGTTTACCTGCTCGGTCTTTTGCTGTATTTCTACACCGGCAATCGCCTGATGGATTGCATGTCCTTCTCTTTGAACACTTTGAGCTTTTCCAACTTTATCAAGCTGGGTAAATAATGTTTGAAGATCAATTGGAGCTATAGCCATCTAAACCCTTCTTTGCGAGTTCGTCAGGTTCTTCGTACTTTGATGAACGTATAAGCCCATTATCCAGTATAAATGTTGTAGCACGATGATCTGTATGGATGTCAAGAAATACATCTCGAATAACAATTTTAACTCCGGGATAGACTTTAGCAGAAGCAGATATCTTTCCCCGTATTTGAATCTCGTTCATAAATTCCTGTATTTTAGCAATCCCCTCATTCGCTTTTTTTAATTCCTCGTTTAAAATATCACGGCGATCCATCAATTCCTGCATATATGCTTCTTTATCTTCCGGCAAGGATTTACGCTGCTTTTTGGTATTAATTAATGTTTGCAAATCCAGCCTTAGATCTTCTAATTCATCTTCGGATGTGGTTTTTATAGTTTGAAGACGATCAAGCTCAATCTTACTAGTTGGATCAAAACCCACCTCCAGTACAGTTTCTGTGCCGCTTGTTGAATTGCCCAAAGTTTTTGCGTTGATTTCCTCTCCGGCACGCAGACGGCCTCCCATAATACTGGCGCGTTTACCCATACATGTAATGCTCCTTATCGCATCAATACTGGAGTTGATAATGCCGTCAGTAACAACGACCATATTCCCGGCTTCTACATTGGCATTTTCAATAAAGCGCGACCACAGTGAACGTCCAGAGCGGATTTTTCCGCCGCCTTTGCCGTTAATTCCCTGATAAATAATTATATCGCCTTCTGCATCAAGTTCCGCCTTGGAGACTGTTCCCTTAACTTCGATATTACCCGCCGCTTTTACCGAAAAACCATCTTCCACATTCCCTGTGATAACAACTGTTCCAAGAAAGATAATATTACCGGTTTTAAGATTAACATCGCCTTCGACTGTATAAACAGGTTCTACATTGATCTTTCCGTTTACAAGTACAACCTGCCCGTTGATGTCCGCCAAAATAGAATCGCCGTCATCACCTGCGTGTACTCGCGAACCAAGAGGTAAGGGTATATCACTGCCCGCTCTGGCAGGAAGAAGTTTTCCTGTTACTGTCTGTCCGTCAACACCGTCTTCGGGAGGTATCTTTTTTGCAACAATCTGATTCTGCACAACATTTTGGATAATATTTAATTCCTTGAAATTTACCCGTCCGTTTACTCCTTCTTTTAATTTAATTTTTGTTTGATCTGTTTCAAAGAAATATTGGATATAGGAATCTTTCCCGTTAATGGGTTTAATTCCTTCGGCTATTTCTGTTTTTTCCCTGTAAATAGGCCGATCAGAAAATTCCTGCAAAAACTCTTCTTTTACTCCGTGATAAACCCTGTTTTGCCTAAGCAAGCTGATAAAAGAATCATAGGATAAATCACAGCCGCCATCTCCTGGAGGCAATACTGTTACGGTAACTTTCATTTCGCTGTCATCTACTTCGATAGATGCCATGCTGTCGTTATATGGGTTATGTGTAAACTCCCCTACTTTTACATACATTCCGTCAGCGGCATCTACAAGCGTATCTATCATATCTGCATCAATGTCAGTTACATCCCTCATATTAAGTGCGTGCATTGCACTGGCTCTGGTCGCTTTTTTCCCTTTGCCTACAGGCGGCGTTACTTTAAGATAGACACCGCTGGGCCAGAATTGAACAAAAGCATCTCCGTCTTTATCAATAATTACCGGAGTATCATCTGCTATTTCATCGGAAATTTCTTCTTCGGTTTTTTTGGATTTTTTAACACGGGTATGTTCATACGCTCTTATAACCCAGTCCTTTTTCATTGCACCCAGAAAACCGGACGAGCCTCTTTCTATTATTTCATATTCAAGATTGCGGATACCGGTATCCAGAAGCGTTGCGGCTTCGTTTACGGCTGCTTCCAAAGTTGGACCGGACGCATCAACAGTTCTTATTGAGCGATCCTGTTCCAGTTGCTCTTTCATAATACTCTGCAGCCGGATAAAATCGATCATTATAACCTCTATCTAACGCAGCCGCATAGCTGCACATTCATACCGGATATGAAACTAAGTTTCATACAATACCTTTTCTGATGTTGGTAAGTTTAGACCTAAGATGTAAAACAGCTTTACCATGAAGCTGTGAAACTCTGGACTCAGTTACCTGTAACACACGTCCGATTTCTTTAAGGGTTAAATCTTCGTAGTAATAGAGCACCAGTATTTTCTTTTCTTTATCGGGCAGCTCGTTTATGGCTTCAATGATAACACGGCGGATATCATCATTTACCACCATTACATCAGGATTCAAACTTGAAGGGGACTCTATACTATCTCCGATAGAAACCTTATCATTATCATCGCCCGAATACCATAAATCATTAAGTGAAATAATCGAAGTACCGGAAATTTTTTGAACAGTTTTTAAATATTCCGCTTCGTCTATACCCATAGCGTTCGCAATTTCCTGATCGGTAGCAACTCTGCCCAATTGAGCTTCCAAAGATGAGATGGTAGATTCGATTTCACGTGTCTTCTGTCTTACAGAACGAGGTACAAAATCAATCAGCCGCAACTCGTCAAATATAGCGCCCCTGATACGGGTAACAGCATAAGTTTTAAATTTTATACCCCTTTCCGGATCATATTTTTCGATGGCATCAATAAGACCAAAAACGCCATACCCCACAAGATCATCATATTCTACATTACTCGGCATTCCGACAGCGACTTTCCCAGCAACATACTTTACAAGCGGAGCGTATTGTTTTATAAAGGTTTCCCGTATGGCGGGATTTTTAGTCTTTCGGTAATCCAGCCACAATTCCTCTTCTGTCTTTGTCGTTTGCGACACAGCCGCATTTTGCGCTGTTGCTTGATCCGCCATTCCCTATCCTTTCCTAAAAAAATCTAAAATAACGTAAACACCTGTATTCCCGCCTACGGCTCAAAATGACAGTGCTGCAAAAACCATTCCTATCATCCTGAACATGAATGGTTTCTGCTTACAGTAAACTACTTAAGTAGACTACTTATCCTTGCTCAATATCGTTCTTATTCCTTCTGCCAATTCCTTGGGGTCAAAATCACCCTCTAATTGCCGGGTTTTATTACCCTTGTTATATTGAACCGCTCTCGGCGCTTCTTCAGAAGAAAAAGCCTGAACCGGCGATGCCGGTACAAATGACGCACTATGAGCTTGCAATGCCGAATCTGCACTATATCCCGGCGAAAAAGCTCCTGCCATTGCATCTAAGTCAGGCAATCCTCCCAAACCCGAATCATCCCCAAAACTTGGGGTAAAAACTGGTTTTACCGGCAGTCTCTCTGCGGCAGACTGCATCCCCTGAAAACTAAACATATCATCATTTTCAGCGTCCGCATTATCTTCCGCTGCCGCCATATTATTATAACTGCCATTTCCATTTCGGTCTATACCCCCAGTAAAACTTTCTGTAGAATGCTCCCTTTCTGAAGAAGATGGCCGGACTTTAAAATTGCCGGAAATAAGGTCTTCGATATTGCCCATTTCTTCCCCACCATCCGAATCTTTATACAATTCCGGCACGGCATACTCTCCGCTGCCACCCAGAGTTATATTTAAAAGAGAACCTTGCTCGTTCATGTTCTGTGTATCAGACTGTGAATGAGAATCATCATAAAGCAAAATTTCTGGGAAAAAGGTGTTTATCACATAATTTATACCCATACCAAGCCCAAAAAAAACCACCGTAAAAATTATAGCTCTAATTATTATATGCACCGGATTAACACCAAAAAGAATTCCAAGCGCAATAGATGTAATTAAAGCGAAAAGAGCAAAAATTAATCCCCATTTAAAATTTAACACATTTACCTCATTTATCCCTTATATAAAACATCCCTATTAATTGTTGTTTTCAAGATTGCGATTTAAACAATCTTTTAAACATTGCGCCAAACCCGCGTACTTCTATAGGTTTGTTCCTGTCAATACGATCTACTATATGCTGGACGCAAATACTTGCTTTACATTTCGGGTCTACTACTATAAACGGCTGCTGCTTGTATACAGAATGAGGGACAGAGGAATCATCATAAATAAAACCCAGATAATCCAGTTTAAGATTCAAAAATTGACCTGCAATATTTATCATTCTGTCCGCTACGCTCTTTGCTTCGCCTGCGCTTTTTGCACGATTTACAACAAGTTTTAATCCCATATTCAAAGAATCATATTCTGTTGCGATGATTTTGATTATCCCATAAGCGTCCGTAATCGCAGTAGGTTCAGGCGTTGTAATTATAACCACATCATCGGCTGCGGCTATAAAATCCAGAACATTACTTGAAACACCCGCACTTGTATCAATAATGATTATATCTGCATTGGAAAGTGTATCAAGCTGAGAGATAAAAACTTTGCGGTCTTCTTCTCCCATATTGGCAATCTGTGAAAAACCGGAAGCGCCCGCAACTATAGAAATCCCATATTCGGTTTCTACAAGGATTTCCCGTATTGTTTTTTGTTTTTTTATTACATGGTAAAGATTGTATTTTGGGATCATATTGAGCATAACGTTCACATTTGCAAGTCCCAAATCCGCGTCCATTACAGTCACTTTCTTTCCAAGCCTTGTAAATGCAAGCGCCATATTAACGGAAAGATTTGTCTTTCCTACCCCGCCCTTCCCAGAAGTTACGGTAATAATACGCGCTTTATCACCTGCCTTAACACTTGTCTTTACAGAAGACGCGCCTTTTGCCGCTGTGTTTTCCTTTTCACGAGAAGAATTTCTCTGCGAATTCCGTCTCATAATTTCACGTAATTTTTCTGCTTGATCATCCATAATTCACCTGCCTGTTTACCAAGCGCTAAAGTATTTTAGCCGCCGGGTTATTTCCATTTAAATTGATCAGCTTCGCCTTGCGGGAAGCGTTTCTCCATTTTTTCAAAATTGACATTAAAACCATCAAGATACATTAATAAATTAATCACCGATGCTTTTTTAATATATACCGGTATATCCTGTCCGTCTGTCAAATAAGATACCGGTTTATTTTTTTCTGCAAGAGCAGATATTACATTGCCGATCCTGTCTGTCTCATCCATCTTGGAAATGATCACAGAGCAATAATTGAACAAATCAAATTGCTGCATTATATCTGCCATATCGCTTGACTTGGTTCCCGCAGCAATTACAAGATAATACTGCGCCCATTTGCCTGCACCTTCCAATATCTCTTTCATTTCGTTTATTTTAGAAGAATCTTTCGGACTATTCCCGAATGTGTCAATAAGAAAAAGATCTATATCATCAGAATGAAGCGCAATCTCTTTTTTAAGATCATTTTTATTATCAACGGCAGAAACGGGAATATACATAATATCCCCGATTTGCTCAAGTTGAATCTTTGCTCCGATACGGAATGCGTCAATTGTAATCATTCTAACATCAAGCGCGGACTTATCATCAGCGGCAATACCATTAATTGCGGCAAGTTTTGCGATTGTAGTGGACTTACCTACGCCGGTAGGACCGATTAAAACCATTATTTTGGACATAGAACGCTGTTTGAAATCATCTGCACCTTCTTCCCTATAGATGCTGATACTTTCCGCTATCCAAAAAAACAACTGTTCCTGAACAAAATTAAAATCATCCAATGCTTCAAGTGTCATTTCTTTCCTGATTCTATCAGTCATTTTATTTATATATTTTTCCGTAAAATCATTGTTCTTTAACAATTGCACTGCCTGTGTAAATGAAGGATGTTCTTCTTTTACACTGCTGCCTGTTTCAATCTTTTCGTTAATCTCTTTAACCATATTCAAAATTTCATTTGTTGCATCATTGTTATTCGCTTGTATATTATTTTCCGGCAATACGGCGGCTGCACTTTGATCGTAACTTTTCCTTGCAGCAGCAATTACTTTTCTTTTTTCTTCTTCAAAATTTGAATTAAGATTCTGTGCAAAAGAAGCTTTGCCTTGTAAAGCATTATTACCTGAAAATCCATGAGACACACTCTGCATATATTGATTCTTAAAATAGAATTCCACTTCTACTCCCAACTTGGAAAAAAGTCCCATAAAGCCGCCAATCCTTATGGGTTTTTCAGATAGAATCTGAAATGGAAGTCTGTATTTTTCGGTAATTTTTAATTCACATTCTTTCCGGTTATAACCTTGTACAGTATATAATTCCATTCTACTTCTCCGTCGCATTAGTATTATTGTCTATTCTGATAGTCCCGATTACAACAGGAACTACTGAGCGATCAATTTCCGGTACTGATAAGACTGCCAAATCCGGCAATTCACGGCTTATCGAATGTTTCACTATCGGTCTTGCAGGCTCTGAGCAGCATATAACAGGAATCCATCCGTTGTTTTTTGCGGCAGTTACTGCTTTGGTTAATGCAATAATCCATCCGTTACTGGTCTGCGGATCCAATGTAGAAATAATCCCCGTTGGAGTTTCAAATTTACTGTCTATGATTTTATGTTCCAAGGCAGGGTCTATTGTAAGAATGCGCAGTTTACGGTCATCGTCTGTATACTGCTGACAAATTTGACTGGAAAGAGCCTGACGGACTTTTTCTGCCAAAAACCAGACTTTTCTTGAAACAGGCATATATTCTGCAACTGCTTCGAGAATGGTTACTATATTCCGTATCGAAACTTTTTCATTTAATAAGGCATGAAGTATTTTTTGTATTTCTGTTATACGCAAACTGTTTTTTCCTTCTCTTGCCGAGAAAATTTCGTCAACTACAGCAGGATTTTCTTTTCGCAGAGTATCAAGTATCGCCTGCGTATCCTGCAAGGTCAGAATGTCTGCTGCACGGCGGCGGATAATTTCGGTTAAATGAGTTGCAATGATCGAAGGGGGGTCTACTACCGTATAACCTGCACGTTCCGCTTCATCCCTTCTTTCCTGAGTTACCCAAATGGCTGGAAGCCCAAAAGCGGGATCCACTGTTTTTTCTCCCTCGATCTCTGTTGTAACACTGCCCGGACTTAAACACAGAAAATACCCAATTCGTATTTTTCCTCTGCCGGCATCAACGCCTTTTATTTTAAAACAATATTCATAGGGATCTAAAATTGAATTGTCAATTATTCTGACTTTTGGAATTACAAGACCCAGATCAAATGCAGACTGCCGTCTAACACCGTGTATTCTGTCAAGAAGCTCCGCGCCTTTTTCTTTTTCAACAAGCGGTACAAGCGCATATCCCAATTCCAGCGAAAGCGGATCTAACGGGACAACAGCCGGAATGTCGGCAGGTTTTGCAGATTCCGTTTTCATGGTCTTTCTCATCATCTCATCATTGCTTGTTGCCTGCTTTAGCTGCCTGCCCCGGTTAAACGCATGAAATGCAACTATGGCGGACATAGGGACAAGAACATACCACGGAAAACCGGGAAGCAATGCTATAAATAGCAGTACCCCAGAAAGTATCCAGTAAATACTGGGTTTTCGGTTAAAAAGCTGGTCTATAAGCTGACCGGAAAATTCCCCTTTTTCAGAAGCCCTTGTTACTACCATACCCATTGCAACAGAAATTAAAAGAGAGGGGAATTGAGAGAGAAGCCCATCGCCGATTGAAAGGCTGATGTAATTAGAAACGGCAACTGACATTGACTCACCGTACATAGCCATACCGACAATCAAACCGCCGACTATATTAATAATAGTGATGAAAATTCCAACTTTGACATTACCCGAAACAAATTTACTTGCACCGTCCATGGAACCGTAAAAGTCAGATTCTTTTTGTATCTGGCCTCTTTTAAGGTTTGCCTCTTCTTCCGTAATAGCGCCATTACTATACTCTGTTTCTACCGTCATCATTTTTACATTCATACCGTCCAGCGTAAAACGCGCCGCAACTTCAGAAACACGGCCTGCTCCCTTTGTTATAACAAACGCTTGCACTGCAATGATAACAACAAAAATTATAAACCCTACAACCAATCCTTCGTTACCCGAAGATCCCACAACAAAACTGGAAAATGCCCGAATCATCCTGCCGTCAAATCTGGAACCCATAGTTAAAATCAATCTTGTAGAAGAAACATTCAATGCAAGCGACGTTACGGTAGATACCAAAAGCATCGAAGGAAAAAGCCCAAAGTCCGTAGGCTTTTCTGTTGTAAGTACAATTAATAATATTAAAAGCGCGAACATAAGGTTTAATGCCATAAAAGCATCCAAAATAAATGTCGGCAGCGGTATAAGTAACATGACTACTGTTACAAGTACAACTACTATGGGAAAATTTCCTTTCAACACGCCAAAAATACTACCCATTACGCATTTACCCTCAACCCAGCGCAGCTTGGTAACTGCGCATTTAAATTGGACTTGAAACTTGGATTCATGCCAATCTCCTGCCTCTAGCTTCGTTTAAGTACCAAACTTTACTCAAAATTGTTATAACTGTCTCCCAGTACTCTTTTGGGACTACCTGCCCAATATCCATATTATTATATAAAAACCTTGCAAATGGTTTGTGCTCATAAATTGGCACACCGGCGCTTTCAGCGATTTCTCTTATTTTTGCCGCTATATTTTCTTCACCCATAGCAACAATAACCGGTCCCACAGGATCTGCTCTTATGGCGACTGCAAGATGCTTGGGGTTTGTAATTACAACATCCGCTTTTGGAACTTCTACTGCTATATTCTGTTTTAACAACATTCTAAACCGGCTGCGTATCTTGTGTTGAATTTCCGGGTCTCCTTCCTGCTCTTTCATTTCTTTTTTAAATTCATACTTTGTCATTTTATTTTTGTCCAAGAAACGTTTGCGCTGGAAAAAATAATCAGGAATTGCAAGCACAAGCAGCAATATCGCAGCCAAAATTAACATTCTAATTGCTATTGATGATACGGTAGAGAGCCCCGTCCAAAGAGTCGCTTTCTGTAGATTTAAAAGTTTATCAATCTCCAAAAAAATTAATGTAAAAGAAACCCCTGCGATAATTAACATTTTGATAATTGATTTGCCAAAATCCCAAAACCCATCCTGCGAAAAAATTCTTTTAAAGTATTTCCCGATCTTTGGCAGCGCTTTATCCAAATCAGGAGTGATGGGCTTTGTAGTAAACTGCCAGCCTACCTGTACAATATTAGAAGCCAATGCCGCAACTATTGCCACGGCTAAAACAGGAGTTGCAAGCCGTAAAAAATAATTAAAGAAAATCGAAACTATAAGTTCGTCCTTTACAGGATCTAACTCTACCGCCCGGGAAAAATAAAATCTTACCATCTCCATGCAAGTGCGAAGCATAGAAGGTGCCAAAAAAAGCAAAAGAACTGCCGGCAGTAAAAGCCCTAACGCTCCAACAAGCTCCTGGCTTTTTGCAACCTGCCCCTCTTCTCTTAACTGCCTTAGCTTATGCTCTGTGGGGTCATAAATCCTGTCGGGATTGTCTTCGGGATTATCGTCTGCATCAGAAAACCACTGAAGATTAATTAACACCGGAATTGTCTTTATTGCCAGCAGATCGTTTTTCATCAATACACCCCTCCTTCTGTAATCTGCCGTCCGATTTGCGTGTAGAGAGTCTGGATGTTTTCAAAACCGGAGTCTAACACTCTTGTGAAAGCTTCGATCATGAACGGCAAAGAAGCGAAAATAAGAAGGAATGCTACCGTTATCGAGATAGGAAACCCTTCAGAGAGGATATTGATTTGAGGAGCCGCTTTTGAAATTAATCCTGTAGTAAGCGAGGTTAAAAACAGGGTTCCAAGTATTGGCATAGAAATTATCATCGCATCTAAAAATAATTGGGGCAAACCTGAAACAAGCATACTTATAACGGACTCTCTTCCTTCTACAAGCGAGACAATATTGATTGTTTGAACAGAACGCCAGAAACCTCCCAAAAAAAGCTGATGAAAACCGCCGATTACAACAAATACCAGCATTGAAACAAGATTTAAGAATTGCCCCATTAGCGGATTTTCGATTTGTGATAACGGATCGAAAGTTTCTGACGCGCCAAAACCCATTTGAAGGGAGAAAAACTGCCCTGCCGTAGAAAAAGCGGCAAAAATAATCGTTATGTAAAAGCCCATAATAAGACCGATTAATCCTTCACCGATTAGCAGGAGAGCGAATCGCAGACCGAACGGTTCGAGCCGCAGATCGCTTGCAAGGCCGGCGGCATTGCCCGCAGCCGTAAACATTTCCGCCGTAGGCATAACAGTGAATGCAGTAAATCCTGCAAGCGCAATCTTTGCCGTCATCGGAATGCCCTCTGAAGAAAGCAAAGGCGCAGTTTGAATCATTACAAATGCGCGTATTGCAATCAGCAAAAATGCCGGTCCAAAGAGAAGAATATTATCTAAAATCGCACTTTCAATCATTCTATTTCCTAAATACTGCGCCTATTATCCGCTACCGTGCCATCTCCGGTATCATTCTGAATAAATCTATCGTATATTGACCCAATGTCGTAAACATCGCGCCGCCGAATAAAAATAATACGAGCAGAATAACAAACACCTTCGGCACAAAGACTAAAGTCTGCTCCTGAATTGATGTAGTCGCCTGCAATATTGCTACAGTAAGACCAATCAACAAAGCGGAAATTAAAAAAGGAGTTGCCATTAAAAGGACTTGAATCACTCCCTGTCTTAGAATCGCAGATACATCTCCCACACTCATAATTTACTCCATATACATTTACAATATATTCATCATATTAAATGAACGCACAACTTGTTCCGTTAAAAGCGACCAGCCGTCAACTAAAATAAAAAGTATTAATTTAAACGGCATGGAAATCATAACAGGCGGAAGCATAATCATACCCATCGACATAAGAGCACTTGCTACCACCATATCAATAACAATAAACGGAATAAATAATAATATCCCTATTTTAAATGCAACAGTAAGCTCGTTTAGTATAAATGCCGGAATCAAAACATAAGTTGGAACATCGGCAAGCGTTTCGGGTCTATCAAGCCCGTTCATTGCCATAAAAAGCATGATGTTCCTCTGCCCTGATGTAAGATCTCCCGGGCTGCTGCCGCCGGCCATTTGAGTGTACATAAAAAGCCTTAAAGGCGCTTCCGCTTCATAATAGGCGTTCTCTACTGATAATTCGCCTGCGGTAAGCGGCTGTAAAGAATTAGTATAAATTGTACTAAATACAGGCCACATAATAAAAATTGTCAGGAAAAACGAAATCCCCAAAATCACCTGATTAGGAGGCACCTGCTGCAATGAAAGCGCTCTCTTTATAAAGTCCATTACAATTGATACGCGCAAAAAACTGGTTGTCAGTATAAGGATACTGGGGGCAAGAGATAAAACAGTAAGCAAGAGTAAAAGCTGCAAAGAAAAAGCCACTTCCTGCCCGGACGTTGGGTTGCGTACAGTTAAATCAATGAAAGGGATTACAGGCGGACCCGGAGGAGGCGTCATACCGGTAATGCCGTCAACTGCCGTATCAGGAAATTCCTGCGCTTGAATAGAAGGGGCGAATAATAAAGAGCAAAGAGCAAAGAGCGCAAAGAAAAAAATTATAGATACAAAAGATTTACCGCAAGATACGCTGGACTTATTAGGCAACTCGCAAGCTAACGATTGCGTTTGCGTTTGTGTTAGCGTTAGCGGCAGCGGCAGCGGCAGCGGCAGCGGCAGCGGCAGCGGCAGCGGCAGCGGCTGTCCCACAAGTTCTAAAGTTTTCAAGTAATTGTTAATTGCCGATTGCTCATTACTCATTTACAGCCCCTTGAGTCTTTCGCGGTGGCGGCGGACTTCATCTGTGCCGGAGTTATCTGTCCCCGCTCTCCCGCCCGGCTGTATACCGGCACGGCGGAGCATAGCGAAAAAATCTTGGAAACGGCCGGTATTCCCTGCGGTATTTTTGCGGGTATCTTCCAAAAACATGGCATCAAGCACTTCTTTTTCGTTTATTTCACTGATAAGATTTACGCCGCCTTCACCTGCGCCCACAAGCCATGCTTTGCCGCCGACAGAGACAACGTGCGCATAACGCTTTAATCCAAGGTGTGCAGAGGCAAGCACTTTTAAGTAAGGATCATCGCTGTCAGTTTTTTTTGAAGCGCGTTTTACCAGAAAGACAACGCCATAAATCGCAATGGAAGCAAGAATCAGTGCAAGGATCATTCTGATAACGGCCCACACCGATGAACCTGAAGTTTGAGCCGCAGCAGGGGTTTCTTCACCTAACACATAAACCTGTTCCGCAGCCCGGAAAGGCGCATCGGGGGACTGCCCTTCCTGCTCCTGCGCAGAGATAATTGATAATGGGAAAATAAGTCCTGCCAGCAATAGCAGAACCATGACGGGCGCCCGGCACCTAAACTTCTTCAGTTTCTCCCCCTCCTTGAGTAAAACCAAATATCCCTTAATTATACAATATATGCGGATTTATTGCAATATTAAATCACAAATTTGCGCACAAATGAATTGTACGCTGCCGCAGCTCATGATGAGCATGGCTAAAATTAATACGCTGGCAATTGTTCTTTTCATTTATTTTTTCTCCTAATATTTCTAAACCCATACGGGCTCATTTCTCTTATTGCGTAAATTGAGCGTCATCAAGTTTGATTTCGCTGAAGACCAAAGACGGGTTCAAATATTGGTTTATCAATGAGAACCGCACGGCTCTCGCTACGTTAAAATGAACAACCCAGCAGTGTCTTCCGTCTCCATAGTTTGCCTCCGCCTCATGATTCGCGCTAAATACATTCTGGGGAGAGTCAAGGTTCTGTATCTGTGTTCTGCCGCCGAGGATAAAAAAAGGAATAATCGTAGCATGGGGCTGTATCCCCATGACGCGGGTAACAGCACCCACACCTAAGGCAGGCGTTACACCAACGCCTAGGGGGAGTTAGTCCACTAGCCTAGGGGGAGTTCTGCACCTAGCCTAGGGGGAGATCAGTGCCTAGGCAGGGCACTAATCAGTGCCTAGGCAGGGCACCTATCAGTGCCTAGGCAGGGCACCTATAGGTGTTCAATAACAAAACGGCTGGTAGTAGTTCTTGAGTCTTTGAGCAGATGTCCTTTCGTAAATTGCGTCCTTATTTCCAGATTGTATTCGTTCCAGTTTAGGTTGGCGGGCATCACGCCTACGATTCTTGAGGGCTCGTTTATGGCGATTTCTTCGATTTTGACGGTCTGGGGCGGGTTTGCCATAGCAGCCGCACCAGTACGGGCTGGGTAGACATTTAACACGGGAATGCGCCATACAATACTCAACACCCATTGGAGCAGCCGTTTGGCTGCGGTGTCGTGAATTGGTTCACGCAGCCCTTGGCTGACTGCCATTCCATGCAGCGCCAATGCAGCCTACACGGCTTGGCTCCAACGGGTGCAATGCACTGTATGATACACTACCCAATCCTTGCCCACACACACTCGCCCGTTCTCGCTGCCCTGCTATTACCGTAGCAGCCACCCTGCTACGCTCGGGCGGGTCACTCTCGCCCGCTCGGGCGCGTCACCCACACTCGCCCGTGCTGCCCGTCTGACTACACAATGTGTAGTCAGACGGGCAGCTTGGAGTTTGCCTGACCACCTGACCACACAATGTGTGGTCAGGTGGTCAGGCAAACTCCTTAGCTGGCTGCCTAAAGCTGCTGTGCAGCAGGCAGCCAGCCGTCACACCAGATCGCCCGTGTAGGTCACCCCAGATCGCCCGTGTAGGTCACTCCAGAGCGCCCGTGTTGACCGGCTATGCCGACCAGCCGCCTGTGCTGGTCATAATTAAAAGCCTAATTAGCGCCAAAGCCGATTCGCTTGGCTGGTTTTGGGTGTTCTATTAGGTTGTTCAGACGCCTTGTTATGCCGACCTAAATAAGCGTGTTCAGGGATAAATCCGCAGACTCTTGAATTAACTTGTTGACAATGCGGAACACGCGGAAATACTCCCCTTGTATCCGGCTTTGTTTTACGTTATTATTTGTAGATGAGAATATTCAAGAATAAATGGTTTAATAGGTTTTCCGGTAAAGAAGACATAAAGGACAGCGAACTAAAGGAAATTGTAAGCCATCTTGAAAATGGACAATTCGATGCTGATTTAGGCGGGGATGTTTATAAAATGCGCCTTGCCCGATCTGGTGAGGGAAAATCGGGCGGCTTTCGGGTAATCGTGTTATTCAGAAGCAAGGAACGGACATTTTTTGTTTATGGTTTTGCTAAGTCCGACCTTGGGAATATTAATCCGAAAGAACGAAAAGCGTACAAGGAAGCTGCGAAGGAATATTTTTCCATGACCGCTGAACAGATGGAAAAACTGATAAAACATGGTCAGTTGATTGAAATACTGGAGGTTGATAATGAAAGATAAATACGAAAGTGAAATGCTGCAGGTTCTTCATGAGGATATGAAGGGTATGCATAAAGCAGGTATAATAAATGATGGGCGAATGTGTGAATTTGATGAAATGTGTCTTGTAAAAGAACCCGAAACTAAATACACAACCCCAAAACAGGTATTAGAACACGCTATTGCCTAGAACGATATCGTCCGCTAGGCTAGATAGCTCTCTGCTCCCCGAATCACTCCCAGCCATCATCCGTGCCGCTGTTCAGGTTTACCCCCGTTCCCGCAGTGTTGTCCCGGAACTTGGGCGTATCACCGTCAACATATACCGCATGACCCATATTGTCCACTATCGCGCCGCCGTCTCTTACCACATTGCCGTCAGCGTTATCGCTTGGATAGCCGGTAATAATCGAATCGCCGGTTTTGCTGAAGGTGCCGGCATTATCAGCCGCAAAGACAGCGCCGCCTGAAACAGAAGCAGTGTTGCCGCTGCTCCCTGCTCTCTGCTACGGTTGCAACACTCCGTTCACCACCCTAATCGTCTCGTCACTGCTTGTAAGGCTTCCGGCAGGCTCCCACGTACTGCCGCTAAATGTCCCGTATTCGGCTGTGCCAGCGTTCACCAAGGCGGAGTTACTGGGAGCTATGTTTGGCGCGCCCGGCGGGTCATATGTGTCTCCATCGGTGCCGTATATTATGCCGCCCGTCATTATGAACACGCCGTTGGCCTGGACTCTGACCCCGCCGCCGCCGGTGGTGCTGGCGCTGGTGTTCCCGCTGATTACCCCGCCGTTCATAGTGAAGGTACTGTCAGCCCGAACGAATACCCCGCCGCCGTTATTAGCTGTATTGCCGCTGATTACACCTCCGTTCATGGTGAACGAGCCGCCTTCCATGACATTCACCCCGCCGGCGCCACTGGCTGTATTCCCGCTGATTACCCCGCCGCTCATGATGAAAGAGCCGCCGATGACATTCACAGCACCGCCCATACCCCCAGAGGCGTTGTTTCCGGTTATTGTCCCGCTGCGCAGCTCAACAACGCCGCCGGCATTGACTCCTACTATTGGAGCAGACCCGGTATTGTTGTCCCTTTTCAGTGTCGGTCCCGTGCCGCCGCTTTCGCCGATTATGAGGGTTTGATTTTCATTGATACTAAACATTCTGCGGTCGTTAGCGGTGTCAAGGATCAATGTCCCGTTACCCGTGATGGTTACTTCTATGTTGCTTGCGGTGCCGAATGTACTGGCGGTGCCGGAAGAACCCGCTATGTTGATGCCGCCAGTAACTTCGATGGCATACGCTTTGTTATCGCCGCCGTCTTTGATTGCATCTATTGCATTATTAAATTCGGTTATGTCTGTAACGGTATATGTACCCAACGGCTGTACCGTATGGTTCTGCGCCCCCAAGCCTCGCAGTATGGGTAAGCCTGTGGAAGCGTTCCAC
>Ga0099364_10006266_pt1 | contig 17388 bp, 25 predicted proteins | sample TergutTh196P3_FD_73070 | JGI IMG/M metagenome (GOLD analysis project Ga0099364, IMG submission 73070) | Microcerotermes parvus P3 segment gut microbial communities from Pointe-Noire, Republic of the Congo - Th196 P3 | ecosystem: Host-associated > Arthropoda: Insects > Digestive system > Gut ... | reverse complement strand
TTTTATGAAATAATCATTTAATGAACTCCAAACATATTAAATAACATATCTCCTACTTTCAATTTTTTCGAATTACCAGACACCTTGACTTTAAAATAATTAATTATTTATTAGAATTACTTAAAATTCCTTATTAAATTAACTCACAAATAACTAATTATTTATTAAATTACTCAAAATTCCTTATTAAATTAACTTAAAAATAATTAATTATTTATTAAATTACTCAAAATTCATTATTAAATTAACTTAAAAATAACTAATTATTTATTAAATTACTTAAAAGTGTTAATAAAGTTAACTTAAAATAATTTATTATTTTTTAATAAAAGAATATTATAAAAATATATTATTAATAATTAATAATTAAATTGTTTATGTTATTAATTATTAACTGATTTTTATATAATATTAAATAAGGCATATTTGTATATTACTCTCCTAAGAACTTTCTAAGCATTGGATGCATATCCATAAGTTGTTCTTGAGCAATTTCTTCATAAAGTTTATAAACAATACCTACAGTAAGAAGTACACCTGTACCTCCACCAAGAGCTGAAGTCAAATCAGCACCAAATGCCAAGAGACCAACAAAAACACCACCAAGAACGGTTAAAGCCGGAATGTATTTTTTCATAATTTTATCAAGTTGCTGTTTACTGCTTCTAAAACCAGGAATCTGAATTCCCGAACTATGTAATTGTTTTGAAACTTCTTTTGCATTTAGACCACTCATTTCTACCCATAGCCATGCGAAAAGTATACAAAAGCCAATGAAGAAAATAGCGTATACTAAAACTTTTAATGGGTATGTAAAAAGTTCACTTGCAGCGGGAGTGGTTAAAAAATACGCTAAACCACTAATAGCTCTACCTTGATCAACTTCACCTAATATAGGAAATCCAATCCTTTGAAAAACACTTGCAATTAAAGAAACATTTACAAGTAATGCACTTGTTAAAATAACTGGCATATTACTTGCATAAATAAATTTCAAAGGATATTTTCCCACAGAACCTCTTATTCTACCATGTCTTTTAACCTGTCCATGGGAAATTGGTATTTCCACACGCATACTCTCCCCATAAACAGCTACTAAAAATACTGCTATAGTAGCTATTAGAGGACCTAAAATCATAGGATTAGGAGATCCATTTGCAATAGATTGGATAAATGCTGGAATCATACCCGAAAGCACACCAGGCTGTGTTGGGCTAGGTAAGAAATTAAATGCGCCAACAATAATATTTTGAGAAACTCCTGCTGCAATAAATAGACCTACACCACTTCCAAAACCCCATTTAGAAACGACTTCATCTAAAAAAATGATTAAAATAGCTCCAATAATCAATTGAATCATTAAAATCACTAAAAAAGAAGAATCAATAGGTATTAAACTTCCAGTAAATACTAATACACCAGCTTCAAAAACTGTCATGACAATAGCTAAAACCTTTTGAGTACCTTGGAAAAGAGCTTTATCTTCATGTTTAGAAAGATCTAATTTTAAAATCTTTGCTCCAACAAGAAGTTGAAGAACAATGGATGAGGTTACGATAGGACCAATACCTAATGTAAGAATTGAACCAAAGTTACCCGCCATTACAGCCCTTAAAGCAGCAAATTGATCAACTGCCTGATCACTTAAACCATATAAAGGTATTTGAGTTAAAAAAAAGTATAATACCAAAATAATAGCTGTCCATTTAAGTTTTTCTTTAAAGTCTTGTTTATGTATAGGAGCCTTAACTTCAGGCAAAATAGAAAACAAGGGTTTAAAATATTCTAAAAACATATTATTCCTCAGTATTTATTTAAGTATAGCTAATGTCAATCCAAAGCTAGATTTTTATAGCTTCTCCTCCAGCTTCTTGAATTTTATCCTCAGCAGATGAGGAAAACATTGGAGATTTAATAGTGAAAGATTTAAAAAGCTTTCCACCACCAAGAACCTTATCATAACCAAGTTCAGTAACATCAATAACTATAGAATCTCCTTCTTTAGTAGCTAATCCTTCAGCTAGAAGTTGATCAGCTTTTGCATTCAAATAACTTAAATTAACAGGATTTACCTTATTAATTTTCTTTTGTGGTCTTTTAAATCCATGTTTTCCAAAATGATCTGGATCGTATTTAACAGTCCAAGTCCAATGATGTTTGGAAGCTCCGGCGTTACCTTTACCTCCTTTATGTCCTGCTCCTCTTCTTTTTTTAGAGCATCCTCCACCGATAGATCGTGAACCTCTCATTTTATTAATTTTACGTTTTTTTCTAATCATATTATACACCTCAAAAAATTAATATGACTAAGTCATTTTTGAAGCAAGATCATTAATAAGTTTACCACGATACCCTAAAGATCCTCCTTCATTAATTGAAAGCCTAATGCCTTCATAACCTTTTCTTGGAGGATGCAATCGGAAAACAGGTTTCATATCAATATCTATAGCTTTAACATTACCATTAATCAAAGAATTAGCTAATTCTTCAACAGAAGAATAGCCAGAATTTTCAGTTAATTCAGCTAAAATTTCATCTGTAACTCTTATTCCACCGATAAATTCTCCTCTTTTAGAAATTATCTCAGACAAAGTTTCATTATTAACTTCTCCCCAAGTTATATAATCTTTAGCTTTTTGAAGCATTCCTTTATAATTTGGATTATCTTCAACTAAAACAGCATGATTAATTCTATGGAGTCTTAACATTTTTAAAGTATCTGCAATGTCACGATTGACACCAGTTGTACCTCTAACTCTAATAACTAAAAACATTAAAATCACCAGATTTATTTAGAGTATACTCCCATACCCTTAAGATCTTTTTCACTTGCCTTAACTTTATTCAACTCTTTTAAAGCTTCAAAAGTAGCATTTGCAAAGTTAACAGTAGTTTGAGTTTGTCCACTAGTTTGAGACCATACATCATTAATACCTGCAAGTTTCATTATAGTTTTTCCTACATCTCCTATAGCTAAACCTACACCTGCAGGAGCAGGTAATAATGTAACAGTTACACTGCCTGTTTTACCATTAACTTTAAATGGAACTGTATGTTCTCTTCCACATACACAGCCCCAATCTCCACAGCCTCTTCTAACCTTAATGACATTATATTTTGCATCATCAACAGCTTTTCTAATAGCTGGACCAACTTCTCTTGCTTTACCTTGTCCTAATCCAGCGTAACCATTTTTGTTACCTACTGCAACAATAACTCTGAAATTAACTTTTCTTCCAGATTTGTGCATTCTTTGAACTAGGTTTACATCCATTACTTCTTCATCTAAATCTGGAAGTAAAGCATCAACTATTTCTAATTCCATTATTGGGAGACCTTTTTCAAAAATTTCATCAATATCAGTGATGATTCCTTCTTTAACCATTCTCCCAACTTTAGTTTTAGGTTCCCATTCCTCCATATCAAAACTCATAGTTATGCCTCACTATCAATTTTATTCTTAATTTCTTCAAAATGATTTGGTAAATCTACAGGTTGAAGTCCTCTTTTTAAATATTGAGAAAATCTTTTTTTAAGATCTTCTTCATTTAACAATTTAGCATATTCTGCAATGTGTTCACCAGATATACGATTTTCATCAGGAATAATAGAATCTCCATGAGGAACTTCTAATCCAGCGTCAACTGCTCCTTTGAGGGCAGCAAAGACTTTAGATCCTTTAACAGATGGTTTAAGACCTATATCTAAAACAGCAGCATTAATATCTTTAGCTAATGCTTTTTTCCCACAGAGGTATCCTGTTAAATATGCTGCACTAGTATTTTTGCTTCCACCTAACCAACCTAATTTTTGTAATTCTTTTGTGTGAGCAGATACAATGGTTTCATCACCATCTTTTCCAATTATAATTATTTGAACAATAACATTAGCATTAGAAATTCTGACTACTAAACGATTTTTATCTAAATCCACTAATTTTAATCTTGCACTATAGTCAGTTTTACCTTCTCTTCTTCGTCTAAATGCTACCTTATACTTTGATCCATGAGCCAAAAATATTCCTCCTATTTAATCAAATCATGATCCCGAGCATATGTTTTCATGTAAGATTTACTTCTAAAGGCACCGCCTTTAGCCATATTATATAACTTACGATAGGTAGTAGAATCAATTTCATCGGCTTCACGCATATTTTTGAGATCACGCCTTAAAGCTCTGATAGTAGTCATCCAAGCTTTCTTTTTAGGAATACGAGCACCTTTTGCTCCTTTTACACTTCCTCTACCTTTTCTCTTTCCTTTTTTCTTTTGCTCTTTTAATTTTTTTGATCTGTAGCTACTTATACCTTTTTGAGGTTTAGCTTTTATAGTATTTTGATTTATTAGTTGCTTTACCCCTTCTCTTGTAATAGCCCTTGAAACTTCTTCTATTTTTTCAGGATTTATCCATACACGATTAATCCCTACCTTTAGAATACTAGCAGCTAATCTTCTTTGAGTAGTAAGATTCATGATAAACCTCCATTTCCAGTTTATTTTGTAATTTGAGAATTTTCTATTATAATTAATATCCATACAAATATTAACCCAAAACTCTACAATAAATTAAATATCCATACAAATATTAACCCAAAACTCTACAATAAATTAAATATCCATACAAATATTAACCCAAAACTCTACAATAAATTAAATATTTTTCTTTTTTTATCTTAATCCGTGAAAATTAATTAATAGTTTTTAAGCTATTGAATATTAATAATTAAAATAAGTAATATTTATTATTAATTAATTTATATTATTTATTAATTTATTAATTAATTCTATATTATTTATTAATTAATTTATTTATTTAATTTATTATTCAAAATTTTAATACCTAATTCAGATGCCTTAGTTAACATCAATTCCTTCTTTTTATTACCAATAGAAGCACTTATCCTACCTGCTTCAGTAGATGGATCTAAATTTTCTAGTTCAGACATATTTCGAACAAGAACATCTTTATAACCAGAAGGATGAAGTCCCCGAGTAGATTTAGGAGAACCATATCCAATAGAAGGCATAGCTGGTTTTCCAGACTCATATCTTCTCATTTTACTGGTTTTCCCTCTTGGACGTCTCCATTTCATCCCAAGTTTTTTATAAGTGGCGTATTCTTGTCTTTTAAATTTTTTTTTCATTGAATCACCGATAATATAAAAAAGACTATTAATAATGAATAATTGTAAAATATTTATTAATGACAAATTGTTAAATATTTATTAATGACTAACTGTTACATATTTTTTATTAATGACTAATTATTAAATATTTATAAATAAATAATTATTAAATATTTAAAATATTATTATAACATTTAGTAATTATCATAATAATCTTTATAATGGATTCTATAATATTAAATTTAAATATTTTTAATTATAATATTCCTAATCATATTTTAGAATTTAAAAATGTAAAATTCTTTATTCTTTACTTACTAAATAAATTCCATCTTGAAATACTCTAGGATCTCTTCCTTTAATCTTAGTAGCTTGTTCTAAATTGGCCATAGTTTGACCAACATCTTCCTTATTAATACCAGTGATAGTTACTTCATCACCTTTAACTTGAACTTTAGCACTACCTACAACATCCGCTTTTCTTGGATTTCGCTCACCAAGGAAATTTTCAATTGTTACTTTATCTCCACTAACTTTAACAGTCATTGGAAAGTGAGCAAAAACAATTTTCATATGATAGGTGAAACCATCAGTAACTCCAGTTATCATATTATTTATATGAGAACGAGTTGTTCCAATCATGGATTTATCTTTCTTTTTAGGAAATCTAGTTTCTAAAATAACTTTATTATTTTCTTTTTTCATAGATATATTAGGATATTTAAATTTTCTAGAAGTTTCTCCTTGAGGACCTTTAACAACAACTTCATCGCCAATGGTAACTTCTACATTCTCAGGAATAGTTAATTCTTCTGTAATAACAGCAGCTAAAGCCATCTTATCACCTAATACATATATGCCAGCAATCGTCCACCAATTCCTTTTTCTTTAGCTTTTTTATGAGTCATAATTCCTTCTGGAGTGGTTACGATTAAAATTCCAAAATTTTTCGCTGGTAAATATCTTTTTTCAAATTTTTCAAATTCGTCTTTTTTTACAGCATGACGAGGTTTAATAACCCCACATTGATTAATATTACCTTCTAATTCAACTTCAAATTTTCCAGCTTTATCATCATCAATGTATTCAAATTCACCAATATAATTCTCTTTTTGCATTGTGCTCAAAACTTGCCCGATTAATTTTGATGCTGGTGAAATAGAACAATTTTCATTTACTTGCAATTCATTATTTCTTATATTAGTTAGAGCATTTGCAAGAGGATCCATAAGAGTCAAATAAAACACCTCTAATTATATTTTTTAAAGCCTATTTTAGGAGCAATTTCTCTAAAACATTGCCTACATAACATGAGTCCATAGCGACTAATCATTGCAGAATGATCCCCACATCGACTACATTTTTTTGCTGCTTTTCCGTATTTTCTTGGCAACGTATCACCTAATCTATTTGGACTTGGAAAGTATCTTCCATATATTTCATTGTTTCTTCTCTTTTAATCATATGCCTTTTTGGAATCTTTCTCTTTTGAATTTTTCTTTTTTTAATTCTATATCCTGGTTTTTCAAAAGTTACAGATACATTCATTCCAAATATTCCAATATCAGGATCATATTTAATTCCAGGAATATCAATGTGTTCCTCTATACCAAATGAAACATTACCATAAGAATCGAATTGTTTTTTATTTAAATTATTTTCAATTCCGTCTAAAACCATCCTAATAGCTTTAATAGCTTTTTCTCCACGAAGAGTTACTTTACAAGCCATAGGTTGATATTTTCTGATTCCAAATTCAGGATTTGTAACTTTAGAAAAAGTTTTAACTGGTTTTTGATCAGTTAACTCAGATAAAAGATTAATAGCACGAGATAATCTTTCACCGCCTTCTCCAACACCAATATTTAAAGTAGCTTTTGCTATCACTACTTTTTCCATTGGATTCATCTATTTGCCTCCAGGAAGAGAAATTGCAGGTTCATCTTTTCCTATAACAAAAGCATAGTCTTTTAAAGTGATAAAACTATCTTTTTTATTAGTTTCAATAAGAACAGTATTAGGATTTGAAGAATAATTAATATTAATTTCTGTAATATTTCCTATTTCCCCAATATGTTTACCACCAGTTACAAGAACCATGGCCCCTTCTTCAAATTTAAATGTGTCATTTATTTCTTGATTTGGAACTTCTAAGTGGATGATATCTCCAACAGCAAAACTATCATCAACTATCATATTCCTACCATCATGAAGATTTAACTGAGTTTGACCTTTTTTAATGGTAGTTTTATTCTTAATTTTACATAGCTTAAAATTAACATTTTCTTCAGGAATAGGATGAGTAATTAATCTGCCTTTTTTATCAGGGAGAATCCTATAAGCTTCTCCAGTTTTTGGAATTTGAACTACATCCATAAAACCTACTGGAAACTTGTAATCCTTTCTAACTCTACCATCAACCAAAACATTTCCAGTTTTGATGATTTTTTTGGCTTCTCTTGAATTATCAGCTAATTTTAAAATATCACGAATAACAATCAATAAAGATAAAGATTCTTCTATAGCATGTGGTCCAGGGGCAGGTTTAACAGTCCACTTATCTTCTTTTGGGTGAATAGACCAATTTTTTGGTGCTTTATATCTTTTAAGATGTTTTCTTGATCCCATATTTGCCATTTTATTCCTCCCTTTCAATTATTTTATATCTTTTATCATCTTTTAAATCAGCTTCAACAATCATCAAATTAGAGGGGTGAATTGGTAAAAAAACAGAACTTCCATCGGTTTTAGTTATATTAACTCCTTCGATAATTACTTTGTAATTTTTAGAATCAACACTTTCAACCTTTCCTTCATAGTCTTTAAATTCTCCACGAAGTACTTTTACTTTATCTCCTGTTTTAATAGGTAAAGACCTTTTACCATAATCATCTCTTAAATCTTTACTTAAATTCACACTCATAATTTTACGGCGTGCATGTAAAGGTGCATTGTAAAGAGCTTTCCTTTGTTTTCTTGGCTGTTTTGACATTTAATCACCTTTAGATTAATATGCTTGCTGCACTTCCTACACTTGACCATCTATCTGCAGCTTCTTTAGCAACAGGACCTCTTACTTCAGATCCTTTTAAAACACCTTCGGGAGTTATAATAACTGCAGCATTGTCTTCAAATTTAACACGTAAACCATCAGCTCGGCGATATTCCTTTTTTTGTCTAACGACAACCGCATTTATAATTTCGCCCCTCATGTCAGCAGTACCCTTTTTAACTGAAGCAACAACAAGATCTCCAACACCAGCTACATCAAGTCTTCTACGTACCCCTTTGTATCCTTTTACAGATATTATTTCAATTTCTCGTGCCCCAGTATTATCAACACATTGAAGACGAGCACCAATAGGTAATGATTTAGCTATATTTGAAGTTATAGCTTTCATTTAGCTATCTCCCTTCACTTCAACAAGAACAAAATGTTTAGTTTTGCTTAAAGGTCTGCATTCAGCTATTTTGACTGAATCACCAATATTAACTTCTATACATTCTGGTTTGTGAACATTGATTTTCGATTTTCTCTTTTCATATCTTTCATATTTTCTTATAAATTTATAGAAACTTCTTTCTACAGTAATAGTCCTTTCTGCCCTATCACTAGTAACAATACCTTCAAGAACTTGTCCTCTAACTGGCAAAGTCCCATGGAAAGGACAGTTAGGATCAGTGCATGTAGTTTCTGGTTTTGTAACATTAAGACCAACCATGTTATCACCAATATTATATTTTTTTAAATTTCTTTTTTATTCTATCTTCAGGACGACTAACTAATATTTTCCCATGAATTTCGACCCAATTATCATTTGGTAGTTTAAAATGAAATATTGAAACATCTTTAGGAATTAATTTCTCTTCAATCCCTTCTTCACAAATGGTTTCAATCAAAACAGTATTTTTTGTTTCATCTATTACTTTTCCACTAATCCCAACAAATGATTTATTTGAACTTTCAATAACTTCACAATTTAAACCGATTAACTCATGATAGAATATATTTTTCGAGTTTATCATAATATCTCATATAAGTATAAAAAAGATTATTATTTGAAGATTATTATTAACAAAATATTATAGTTAATTATTAACAAAATCAAGTTAACTATTTAACAAAATCAAGTTAACTATTTAACAAAATCAAGTTAATTTAACAAAATATTTTAGTTTATAGCTATCATCAATTAAAGATAATTTGATAACTATCATTACCTTAATAGGCATTATATGTGATTTTATATGATTTATATGACCATGTGTAAATTATGATGATTTAGATATTCAATACCGAAATTATATAACAGTTAAAAAAATTTAAAAAGTTAAAAATTTATTATTTTTAACCTAAAATTAAATTATAAAATTATAATAAAAATTATAATTATAAATAATTTATTATATTATTATTATAATTAATATTGCAATTTCAGCAACTGAAAATAATTTTTTATCAAATCAATGTGTAGTTAATGATTGATATTGATATTCATAAACTTCATGATTGATAATGGAAAAATTACCTTCTTTTTCTTCTATTGAATTTTTTATCAGTATCTCTAATTTCAATAGTATCAGAAGAAAAGCCCATATCAGATAAAACTTCTTTGACTCTACGTTTATGATCACCTTGAAGTTCTATTTGACCCTTTTTAGAAGTACCACCACAGGCACAACGAGCTTTTAATTCCTTGGTGAGCTCTTTAATATCAATATCATGTTCATCTATGCCTTCTACTATCGTCATAAGTTTTCCAAATCTTCTTCTAACTGTAAATACTTTAACAGTTTGAACTTCTCTTGCAATTTCTTCACAAACACAAAGTTCCTCTGGAAGACCACATACATCACAGATTTTCATTTAGTTCTCCTTCTGTCTTTGGCTCATAATTGTAAGAACACGAGCTATAGTCCTTTTAAGTTCTCTAATTTTACCAGGGTTTTCATTAACTCCTGCTGCAGAACTTTTAGAAATATTTTTGGCTAATTCCGCCTTGAGTTCAGTCAATTTTTCTTGAATGTCCTCAATTTCCATTTCCCAAATTTCTTTACTCCTTAAAACTGCCATTTTAATTCACAACTCTATATTATTGAATAATAAATCAATTGAATAGCTATGGATGATTTTAATCATTATCAACTTCAGTGCCAGAGTCATCATCAGTAATCTCTTCAATTTTCTTATCAATTTCTTCAATTTCTTCTTCAAGCTCTTCAAGACTATCAGCTTCGTTTTCTAGCTCTTTAAGACCTTCATCATCTTCAAGACTATCAGCTTCGTCTTCTAACTCTTCAATACTATCAACTTCATCCTCAAGCTCTTCAATACTATCGACTTCGTCTTCTAACTCTTCAAGGCTATCAACTTCATCTTCAAGCTCTTCAAGACTATCGACTTCGTCTTCTAACTCTTCAAGGCTATCAACTTCATCTTCAAGCTCTTCAAGACTATCAATATCCTCTTCATCCTCGATGAATTCAGAATCAACGATTTCATCCTCAGTAGTAGTGACAGTATCATCAACTATAGATTCTTCCTCAATTTCTTCAATTGTTGGAGGAATAATATCTACCTTATCAGGTAATACAGCATCAGGAGGCATGATTCTAACAAATATTCCTAAAACACCAGGTTTCAATTGAACAGTTGAAAATCCTTCTTTAACAAATCTTGTTGATGGTTCACCACATTTTTTGATATAACCTTCCACAAATTTAGCTACTGCAGATCTTGAACCTCTAATTTTACCAGATATAGTTACTTCTACACCTTGAGCTCCAGACCCCATTATTCTGCGAATAGTTGAATAAGCTACTCTTCTAAAATGCATTCCTCTTTGTAACATTGATGCAATTTTAGATGCCATAATTTTTGGATTTAATTCTGGAACATCAACTTCTTTAACCTCAACTTGAGGATTGTCAAGTTCAAAGTTATTTTTAAGAGTTTGAGTAATAGCTCTTACGGTTTTTCCACCACGCCCAATAACCATTCCTGGTCTTTCAGCATAAACAACAACCATTGTACCTAGAGGAGTAACCTGTATATCCATTCCACCATAACCTGCTCTTTCAAGCTCATCTTCTAAAAATTCATCGATTCTAGTTCTTCTAAGGCCTTCTGTGACAAAATCTTTCTCAATCATTATTAAGCCTCTCCTAAAACGACTTGTATATGGGTGGTTGGTGTATTAAATGGAGTTACTCTTCCAAAAGCTCTTGGAATTCCTCCTCTAATAATAAACCCTCTATGACTAGAAATATGTTCAACTATCAAGTTTTCGTTGTCCATTCCAATGTATTCAGCATTAGCTTCAGCATTTTCTAAAATTTTTAAAATGTGACTAGCTGCTTTAACTGGATATCGACCACTAGGCCAATTCTTTAACCCTTTTCTATGACCTACTTTTTTATTATGTCTTTTGAAAGGAACTGCTTTTTTCATTGAAATTACTTCATCAAGGTAATTTTTCGCATTTTCCAACTCCATTCCTCTTAGTTCCCTACATATTTCAACAGCATGCTTTGGAGAAATTTTGAGAGATTTACCCATTGCACGTGCTTTTTTAGAATCATCTTCTTTATTATAAGCATATTTAATGTTAGCCATGACATAATCTCCTTATTTGAGAGGTACAAACATAGATGATCTTGTAGCTCCCATACCTGGATCTCCGTGCTGAACTCTTTGTCTGGTTGGAGCAAATTCTCCAAAGTAACAGCCTATCATTTCAGGAGTAAATTCTACTTCCATAAATTCTTTACCATTATATATTCCAAATTTTGTACCAACCATCTCAGGAAGAACAATCATGTCCCGACAATGAGTTTTAATAACTAATGGTTTTCCACCTTTTTGTTCTTGTTTTTTCAACTTTCTAAATTTATCAAGCAAAGTTTGCTGTCTAGGTATAAATTCCCTTTTTAAAGATCTTCTTTGCCTTGCTGGTAATACTTTTACTAAATCATCTAAAGACATGTCTTGTAATTCTTCTAGAGTATAACCTTTATATTTAAATACTTTTCTTGCCAATAAGCCACCTCCCAATATTATCTTCTTTTCCCTGTTCGTTTAGCTGCAATAGAACCAACCTTTCTTCCTGGAGGTGCATGTCTGGAAACTGTGGTAGGTCGTCCAGGATGTTGTCTGTTACCTCCTCCATGAGGATGATCAATCGCATTCATTGCTACTCCTCTTACAGTCATAGATTTTTTACCTTTAGCCTTAAGAGCATGCCATCTTTTACCTGCTTTAAGGAATGGTTTTTCTTTTCTTCCTCCTCCAGCAACAACACCTATAGTTGCTCTGCATTTAGGATTGAAAGATTTTAACTCGCCAGATGGTAGTTCAATAACTGCCTTATCTGAATCATGTGTGATTAAAGAAGCATAAGTTCCAGAAGATCTAACAAAACGTCCTCCATCTCCTGGTCTGTTTTCAAGATTATAAACTGGAGTTCCTTCAGGAATTTCAGCTAAAGGTAAGGAATTTCCAAAACTTATTGGTGCTGAAATACCACATTCAATATCATCATCTACTTGAATACTTTCAGGAGCCAATATAAACCTTTTTTCACCATTTTCAAATTTAACATTAGCTATTGGTGCGGTTCTCCCAGGGTCATGAACTATTTCAATGACTTTTCCTTTTAAACTCCCTTCTTTCTCTAAAGAATCATATGCTCTATATTGAATTTTATCTTTAAAACGATGAGAAGCACTACGATAAGCAGGAGTTCCTCTTCCTCTTCTTTGGTGTATTAAACGTTTTCCCATATTTTTACCTCCATGACTTAGAATACTCCCATTCTAACAGCTATATCTTCAGCTTTATCCTCTTCTGTGAGTTGTATATAAGCTACTTTTAATCCTTTAGAATTAATATGAGTATTAACATTTTTTACTTTTTCATCAAATAGCTGTTCAAAAGCATTTTTAATATTTGCCTTATCACTTTCTCTCAAAACAACAAATGTTAATTCATTTTTTTGATCAATCAAATTCATGGTTTTTTCTGTAACATGAGGTCTGATAATAACTGAGTACGGATCCATAATATCCACCTTCTATTCCAAGCTTAAAAAAAAGCTATTAGAATAATCCTCCTAATTTTTCTATAGCGGATTTAGTAAATACAGTTAATCTGCCTGGGTGAGTTCCAGGTGCTAATAATTCAGCATTTAAATTATCAACAGTTACTACATCTACACCAGCATGGTTTCTTGCACCTAAACAAATGCCTTTATCTTCAGCTACAACTATTAGAGGTCCTTTAGTAGTTTTATATTTACGACCTCTTAATTTACCTTTACCTGCTCTTATTTTTTTACCTTTTTTAGCTCGAACAATATCATCCATTATTCCTAATTTTCTAAATATTTCACGAGTATCCTTAGTTTTTTTAATATTAGAAATTTCATCATCAACAACTAAAGGTAATTGAGGAACATTTTCTATTTTATGACCTCTTTTTTCAACTAATTCTTGATTAGAAGTAGCTGCAACCGCAGATCTAATAGCAAATCTTCTTTCTTTTACATTTATTTTTTCATGATAAGTTTTTTGAGGACGAGGAGGATGAGCCCTTCTACCACCAATAGCTTGTGGAATAAATGCTGCTTTAGAACCATTTTTTATTCTTGGAACCATAGCTGCTCCCCTACCAGAACCCCAAGATTCTGCAGAAGTCCTTTTACCTGCCATTGGATCAGATCCCCAAGGTTGTATTCTTGCAGTTTGTGAAGAAATAACTGCTCTCTTTATTAAATCCGGCCTGTACACTTCATTAAAAATAGTAGGGAGTTCAATTTCTTCTTTAACTTCCCCTTCTTTTGAATAAACATTAACTTTCATCTCAACCACTCTTAAATAAAACACTATTATTAAACACCTTGTTTTGATTTAGTGCTTATATGGTTTATTTGAGGTGCATCGTTAGATTTTCTATGTGCCCTCATAGGTTTTCTGAGTATAATTAATCTTTTACTTGGACCCTGCAAGGAACCTTTCACTAATATATAGTCATTTTTAACTAATCCATACTTAATGAATCCACCCTCTGGGTTAATCTGGTCAACTTCACTTGCATCTCCAATTTTTAAGATTTTCTTATTATATTCTGTTCTTTTATGGTAACCCATTTGTCCTGCTTGAGGAACAGTCCACATAGTTCTTGAAGGAGTCCATGGTCCTAAAGACCCAATATGTCTTTTTTTACTACTTCTTGCAGCTTTACCATATTGTATTCTAATACCCCATCTCTTAACAGGTCCCTGGAATCCTTTTCCTTTTGTTATTCCAATAGAATCAACAAATTGACCATCAGAAAAAATTTCATTAGCTTTAATTTCATTACCTAAAAGTTCAATAGCTGCATTTAATTTTTCTTCAGGGGTTTCTCCACCTATTCCACATTCAAAAATCTCTGGTTTTTTCTTTGGAACAGATGCAAGTTTTGGATTAGTATGAACTAAAACCTTTATATCTTCTGTCTCTTCTAAAGTTTCCTGAATTTTTGCAATAGCTTTAGATTTATCATAATCTTTAGGAAGGGTAATTTTCCTTGAAAGTTCTTTATCTAAATTATCTGCAATAACCTCAGTTATAACTTTAAGTCCATCAGTAGTTTTTTCATATGCCCTAATACCCATTACTACAATAGGTGGGACTTCTAATACAGTTACAGGAGCAAATATTTCCATTCCATTAGTTGGGGAGTTTTTATCATTATCCACAATCAATGTATGAGTCATGCCTACTTTATATCCAGCAAGTCCCAATAATTTTGGCTCATCGTCTGCTGGCCATGATTTAATTCTTGGGGTTTCCTTAGCAGCCCTTTTTCTAGGACTAAATGCAACTGATCCTTTTCTTGGCTGGTGATGCCTTACCATTTAATTTAACCTCCTTATACTTAGAATTTTCCTTAATTAATTAGTTTAACTCAATTAATAATATTTAAACCATTTAAATAATATATCAAAAATTAATCAATTGATAACAATTATTTAGATAATTATGGAATTTTTAATTTAATGTGATTTTAATAAATTTAATTAATATTTTGATTATATTTAATAAATAATAAGTAGAGTATTTAAGCATTTAAACACTTAACAACCTACAAAAAATTATTTAATAAAATTATAAATGTGAAAATTTATTTTTACATATTTAATAATAATTATAATAATAAAAATTATAAGATATTATATTATTTTATAAGATATAATTATTAATTATTCATAATATAAATTTTTGATAAATAAATTACTTTTTTATCAATAAACAAGGGAAAAATATTCGTTATAGGGTAATCTATTGCATAATATACTATTAGACCTGATAAACAGTAACATAAAAATCGAACAGCAATTTTCAATATCATTACATCTCAACAAGTCATGATTTAATAGATTAATAATTAATTTAATCATTTAAATCAAATAGTTAAATCTAAAATTATTAGTTAAATCTAAAATTATTTTTTAATCTATCTATATTCACAAATATTGAACATATTTACATTCAAATCAGTGAAAGCTATTATTTAGCTATTTATAGAGATTATAGTAAATCATAGAAAATATAAATAGATAATTTACAATTTATTTATAACCCTAATAAATTAAATATAGACAGAGTTGAAATAACTGCTTCTTCAGTCCTTACAGTTTCAGTACCTTGATGAGGAATTGTATTTACATTAACTAGTTCCCATGAAGAAATAGTATCCAATCCTTCATTATTTAATCCTGAGTAAGGACCACCAAATAAGATAGCAAAATTTTTAGACTTTTCTATCTTAGATTTTAATTCATTAAAAATAGAATTTATTGTATTAGCATATCTTGTTGTTGAAATAACAAGATCGGGATTAACTAATTTTAAGCTATTTTTAAGACTTTTATGAGTAGATAATGTCTTATATCCCCAGTAAATGTCATCTGGTTCATCAGGTGTGACTATTACCTCTTTAGCTAACTTAGTAATTTTAAAGCTATATATTTTATTAACACTAAGTTGTTCTTTGCAAAAAACAAGGTTTTCCATGCCAATATCGACAAAAGTACCTTTTTTATTTCTTTTAATAGTAAAACCTTGTCTAAAATCTCCTACTTTTGGATTTGCATCTGTAGGATGATAAGGAGTTCTTAGTGGTGGAAGAATTCCAACATGTTTTAAGTCATGCATGATTGGAAAAGCTCTTTTCCTTAAATACTGTGGAGTATTCATGTAAGAAAGAATATTAGCTATGAAATCAGCATCATTTCTCCCTTTACCATTATCATCAGAAAGGTCTTTATAAATTACTACCTGATCCACCCTAAATACAGCTAATGTTCTTCCAATAAGTCCAACTTTTGAAGTCTTCAACTTTAAGTCACTAGTTTCTGCAAGGAAAGAATCGGGTATAAATATAGAAACCTGTTTTTTATGCATTTATCAATATTTGTTATAATGCATATATAAATATTTTGTTGTGATTTGTCATAGCTATCACTAAGGAAATCTTCAAACTCAGTATTATATTCAATATAATACTGGTAGCTCAGCTACTATTTTATACTCAACTAGAAAATATATGCTATTAAAATATATTAAAAAAAGTATTTAAACTTATTGTTTATTATGTCTTTTATAAATAATTATTACAATATTTAATATAGATAAATAAGAGGGTGAAAGACCGTATATCAATTATATTTGAAAAAACAAAAATTTTAGCTTTAAAAAACAATTAATAACAGTTTAAATCTTTAAATAAAAGTATATAATAAATTTAATAATTTAACTTTTATATGAATTTTAATTTAATTTATTATCACTAGCTATTTTTTCCTTTTGATTTTATTCAATAATTTGATAATTAATAATTAATAAAATTTAATAATCTTTTTTTAAAATTAATTTTTTTATGGATATTTAAAAATTAAAGAATTTTTTTTAAAATACATTAATTAAAAAAAATATATATTTCTGACTATTATCGAAAAACAAGATAATTAATAAAAGATAAATCCTTAAAATCTTAATTTTTATATTTATTTTCAATATTTCTTAATAAAATTATATTTATAATCTTATTTTTTAATAATATTTAATTATAAAATATAAAAATAAAATATCCCCCCCCCCCCCCCGTGGTCTCCTTTTTTTTTTTTACTAACAAAACCAAGGGATTTTTTTTTTTTTTTTTTTTTTTTTAAACTATTCCCTACAACACTCCTCCCCCTCCCCCCCCTCCCGCGGCACGT
>Ga0099364_10006265_pt1 | contig 17389 bp, 14 predicted proteins | sample TergutTh196P3_FD_73070 | JGI IMG/M metagenome (GOLD analysis project Ga0099364, IMG submission 73070) | Microcerotermes parvus P3 segment gut microbial communities from Pointe-Noire, Republic of the Congo - Th196 P3 | ecosystem: Host-associated > Arthropoda: Insects > Digestive system > Gut ... | reverse complement strand
ACCCGGCCCTGGTATATAGGTGCATACGATAACAAAGGAGAAGTATTTTTTACAGACCCATATATAAGTCTTGACAATAATGATATTGTTATGTCTCTTTCCAAAGTTTTATATGACAGCAATGGCACAGATTTCGGAGTACTTGCATTTGACATTCAATTTTCTTTGATAAACGATTATGTAAGCGATATACATTTATTGAATATAGGATACGGCGCGCTCCTGGACTCTGAACTTCGTGTAATTGTTCATTTAGACGAATCAATCTTTGGTAAAAGCCTTGATGAGCTTGGTTATAATGAATTGGCAACTCGTTTACGTGATGGTTATCAATTTGACGCTTACAGAACCGTATCTTTTACAGGCATAGACAGTGTATTCTTCAGCCGCAAATTATTTAATAACTGGCATATATATATAGGCGTTCCGGTGGAAGAGTTTTATCAGGATGCAAATGATATGCTGTATGTATTATTTGGAACAGGATTGGTTTCAACATTGCTGTTATGCAGCATTCTTACATTTATGTATGTTGCAAAAAAACGCTCTGACGAAGCATCAAGGCTAAAGTCTTCCTTCCTTGCCAATATGAGTCATGAAATACGCACGCCAATGAACTCAATACTTGGCATGTCCGACCTTTTATTAAACTCACATCTTCCAGAGAGGGAGATGAAATACGTCGACGACATACACACTTCTGCTCATTCTTTATTGTCTATCATTAATGATATTCTTGATATGTCAAAGGTAGAAGCCGGAAAGCTTGAACTAAGCCCAGTACATTACGATTTTCATGCACTTGTAGATAATGTAGTGTCCATGTTTATGCTCGCTGCAAAAAGAAAAGGTCTTGAGTTTAAGTTTGAGTATTTTGGTGAAATGCCGGAAGCACTATACGGCGATGATATAAAGCTGCGCCAGGTATTGATAAATATCTGCGGAAATGCAGTCAAGTTTACAGAAAAAGGATTTATTGAATTTAAAGTAGATATATTACCCGAAGAAAGCAATATAATATTTGAAATAAAAGATTCAGGCGTAGGCATTCGAAATGAAGACATTCCAAAGCTGTTTAATACTTTTGAACAATCAAAAACAGAAAAGAACAGATATATAGCAGGTACAGGACTTGGTCTTGCCATAAGTAAAAAGTTTGTTGAAATGATGGGAGGCTGCATCAGTGTTGATAGCGATTATGGGAAAGGCAGTGTTTTTACTGTAATAATCCCCTTGGTTGCAGGAGACATTAATGAAATAAGACAGAGTGAAAGCTTTAGCCAAACAGATTCTATAAGCGCAAAACAAGCAAAGATTTTAATTGTTGATGACAATGATTTTAATTTAAGAGTGGCTGCAGGTCTTATGGGTTTATTTGATATTGATGCACAGACAGCATTGTCAGGCAATGAAGCCATTGAATTGATCCGTAATAACGAATACGATATTGTGTTTATGGATCATATGATGCCTGAGATGGACGGCATTGAGACATGCGCGGCAATTCGTGCCTGGGAAAAAGAATTACAATCGGAATCCAAACAGAGAAGTAGCATGGAGAATGCACAGACCTTTGGTCTGATGCATTCTCCTAAGCAATTATCTGTACGACCAAAGGGAGTACCGATAATTGCACTGACTGCAAACGCAGTGCAGGGTGCTAAAGAAATGTTTTTGGCAAGCGGATTTAACGGATTTCTTTCAAAACCCATAGAGATATCTGATTTGGTTAAAATTCTTATTGAATGGCTGCCGCCAGAAAAGATCAAGCAGACATCAGACGTTCAAATTAAAACAGAAAATGAAAAAACCGCAAATGATGAAGCGCTGAACAGCTTGTTGTCTAAATTGAACAGTATTGATGAAATAAATACAGAGATGGCCCTTTATCGCATGAACGATCATAAAGATATATACATCGATTATGTAAAACTATTTTACGAAAAGCTTAAGGAAAGTAGTGATAAAATGGCAGGGTTTATCAACAATAAAGATATTAAAAATTTCTCGATTAATGTTCATGCGATAAAATCCTCCCTGGCCAGCATTGGTGCCATTAATCTTTCGAATATAGCGCTTCAGCTGGAAAACAAATCAAAGCATGAAGATGCTGAATACTGCGTAAGAGAGTTCCCGGGCTTTTTGGATAGGCTTTTACATTTACATAAAGCTTTATCTCTTGTCTTCCCAACTGTTGAAGGCAATTCAAAAAAAACAAAAGGCACTACAGAATATCTTCGTGACAATATTGGAAAGGCAAAAGAAGCTGTAGATAACTATGACAGTGATGCAGGTATAGAAATACTAAACAAGCTTTTAGCTTATGACTTTGGCGAAAAAGTAAACGTGGTATTGGCAGAAGCGTTATCTGCATTGAAGCAGTATGACTATGAAAATGCAAAACGGTGTTTGTTTGAAATATAAAGAATTTTCTCCCTTTTTTCAGTCAGAAAATGCCGTGATCTATAATGGAGACTGCCTTGAGATATTACGCTCCATTCCGGAAAAATCCGTAAATATGATTTTTGCGGATCCGCCTTATATGTTATCAAATGACGGAATAACATGTAAAAGCGGTAAAATGTCAAATGTTAACAAGGGTAAATGGGATAAAAGCAAAGGTTTTGAAGATGATACAGCGTTTCATAATGAATGGATCTCTGCATGCCGGACTGTTTTAAAACCAGATGGAACAATATGGATTTCCGGCACTTACCACAGCATATATCAATGCGGCTTTCTTCTTCAAAAAAATAATTTTCATATATTAAACGATATTGCCTGGCTAAAGCCGAATGCTCCGCCCAATTTAAGCTGCCGTTTTTTTACTGCCTCCCATGAAACCTTGATATGGGCACGAAGTGATAAAAATGCAAGGCATACATTTAATTATAAAGATTTAAAGGACGGGTTTTTCCCTGAAGATAAACTTAAAAAAGAAAATACACAGATGAGGTCTGTCTGGTCAATACCTTCACCAAAAAATGATGAAAAAAAATACGGGAAACATCCAACCCAAAAACCACTGGATTTAATAAGACGTATTGTGCTTGCATCTACAAACGAGGGTGATATAGTACTTGATCCCTTTTGCGGCAGCGGAACCACGGGAGTTGCATGCAAAGACCTGAACAATAGATTTTTTATAGGCATAGAAATTGATAAGGGTTATTGCGAAATGGCAAAAAAACGAATAGAATATTGAGATAAGAAATTGTAAAAAAACGGAGGCAGACATGGATATAATCGTAAGAAAACCAAGTGAAGCGGAAATAACCAGTATGAAGTCAAATCCCACCTGGGGCTGCGAAGTATCGGAATTTGACTGGCACTATGACAGCGAAGAAAAAGCCCTGGTCATAGAAGGAGAGGTTGTTGTTTCCTATAATGGCAAGAGCGTTTCCTTTGGCCCAGGAGATTATGTTGTGTTTCCCGAAGGCCTTTCCTGTGTATGGAAGGTTTCAAAACCTTTCAAGAAACATTATGCTTTTTAATCAGAGGTAAATATCATGTTTAAAATGGTTTCCGCAAAAGAGGCGATTTCACATATCAAAGATGGTGATTGTATATCTGTCAACTCGTTCCTGGCCCTGTCCAATCCCGAAGCACTCCAGGATGCCCTTTATGAAAGTTTTACTAAAACAGGTTCGCCAAAAGACCTGCGCGTATTTTGCACAGGAGGTCTTGGTGCCTGGGATGAAGACCGTTACCTTGACCGTTGTGTAAAAGCAGGTGCCATCCGTGAAGTTATTGCAAGTCATTATAACAGCATGCCAGCCACAACAAAAATGGCCCTGGATAATAAGATCGAAGCATATTGCCTTCCTCTGGGTTTACTGTCACATTCCGTACGCGCTGCTGCTGCTGGCAAGGAATGGCTTTTCAGTGAAGTTGGCATAGGCATCTTTACAGACCCCAGAATAGACAGCTGCGCTTTGAACAAAATTTCAACAAAAGAGATTGTTAAAGTAAAGGAAATAGAAGGCAAGGATTATCTTTTATTTAAAACACCCAAAATTGATATTGCGTTTATAAAGGGTACTACAGTAGACCCTTACGGTAATATTTCTTTTGAAAAAGAATACGTTACAGTCGATGCGCTGGCTATGGCTCAGGCAACAAAACGCAATGGCGGCAAGGTTATTGTCCAGGTAGAGCAGGTAAGCCATGTTTTTTCCCGTCCTCGCAATGTTATTGTGCCGGGTATTTTGGTTGACATGGTTGTTGTATGCGAAAACCCGCCGGAAATTATTCCCTATAATCCGGCTCTGTCAGGCGACATTCATGTTCCTGCCGCACACATGGATTATTTTGTCAATAAGATTGCTGCAAGCAAATACAAAAAACCAGAAACAGGAGATAAAACAAGCGATATTATAGGCGAGAGGGCTGCAAGGGAATTAAGGCCTGGCCAGATAGTCAATGTTGGCATAGGCATCCCGGAAAATGTGGGAAGATATGCTTCCAAGCTGGGTATATTAAAGGACATTGTCATTACAGTTGAAGCAGGCGGTATAGGCGGTCTGCCGGCTCCGGGCATTGCCTTTGGCGCAACAATAGGCGCTGATATGATCTGCGACCAGGCCACCCAGTTTGATTTTTATGACGGCGGCGGTCTTGATATTTGCTTTTTGGGCGGATTGGAAGTTGACAGGGAAGGTAATCTAAATGTCCATAAACTCGATAACTTTTTTGCAGGCATAGGCGGTTTTGCCAATATTATTCATGCCACAAAAAACATTGTTTTCTGTCTTAGTTTTAATACAAAAGGCTTAATCGCAACAAACAAGGATGGCAAAGTACAGATCGAACAGGAAGGCTCTGTAAAGAAATTTAAAAAAGAAATTTCAGCCATAAGTTTTTCTGCAAAAAACGCTGTGAAGCGCGGGCAGAATGTGTTATACGTAACAGAGAGATGCGTGTTTGAACTGACAGAAAAAGGCCTAAAGCTTAAAGAAGTATACCCGGGAATAGACGAGGATAAGCAAATACGAGAACTGCTAGATTTTGAGTGTTAGGGTGCTGCTTCACCAAAGTATTTTGTAATAAAGCCATCAAGTCCTGCAGCATATATTTCAAGTGACTGCAAAAACCCTGAATTGTGATCTCCCTGGATTTCAAGGAATGTTTTTTCATTAAAATTTCTGTTTAATCCAACTGCCTCGTAGATCCGTCTGCCCTGGCTGTAAGGGATTACATCATCCTCCTGGCTGTGTATACATAGCGTGGGGATATTGAGGTCTCTTGCGGTTTTGGCAGAGTTCCAGAAATCGCCTCCCAGCAGAATCGGGGCAATGGGGGCCGGGAAAGGAGTCATGGCAGCAAGGGAAGAAAACGTTGATTCCACAATTAAAGCTCCTGGAGTAACTCTGCGTGTCAATTCCATTGCAATGGCCCCGCCCAGCGACTGCCCCAGAACAATGATATTCCCTGCAGGGATAAGTTTGTCCTCAGTCAGCCATTGCCAGGCAGCCAGGGCATCGAGATTAACGCCTTTAATCGAGGGTCTCCCCTCGCTTTGTGCATAACCACGGTAGCTTGGGATAAAAACCGATAAGCCCAGATCATTGAAAAGCCTGAAAGAATCAAGGCGGTGGGATATATTACCGCTGTTCCCATGAAAAAATAGCAGTGTTGCACGGGCATTTTCTGCAGGAATATACCATCCCTGAATCCTGACATTATCTGATGTTGTAAGTCTTATATCTTCAAATGTGAGATTAATTTCAATGGGAGTAGCTCTTATATGTGTTGATGGAAAAAAAACAAAGTGCGGCAGTATCAGCCGTATTACGACCAGAGAAAGTATTATAATTAATACAAGGCTAAGGCATAGCATAAGTTTTTTTTTCATAATATACTATTTTACACGGATTATATTTTTTTGATAAGTATATAAAATATTATTGAGGTTTATCAGCCATTTAGATAAATATGTTACAAAAAAATAAACACTTTGGACCCCTGCATTTTTACAGCGAAGCCTTAAGAATAGCTATACCTGTGATGCTGCAGCAGTTAATTATGAGTCTTGTCTCGCTTATTGACAACTTTATGGTTGCAGGTCTTGGAGATATTAGCATGGCTGCTGTAAATATGTCCAACCATATAATGTTTATATTTATTGTTTTAATGAATACCTCATGCGCTGCCGGCGGTATATATCTATCCCAGTTCAGGGGAGCTGAAAATCATGAAGGAATGAAGCACTCTTACAGGTTCAAGGCAATTATGGCGCTTTGCGGGGCAAGTTTCTTTTTTATTCTTTTTTGGACAATTCCTGAATTAATGCTGCAATTGATGATTGCTGGCAATGCTTCTCAGGATGATATTATCTTTACCGGAACCGGTTACCTGCATCTTGTATCATTTACGCTTGTTCCAATGGCAATTTCAATTGCAATAGGCACATCATTCAGGGAGATTGGAAAACCCAGAGTGCCTTTGGTAATTTCTGTATGTGCAACAGTAATAAATACATTCGGAAACTGGATATTAATATACGGTAATCTTGGAGCGCCGCGTCTTGAAGTTACAGGCGCAGCTATTGCAACAATTATTGCCCGTACATTTGAAGCAACAGTCTTTATTGTGTATGTAAACAAAACAAAAGCATCTTTTTATTGTCCATTCCGTTTATTAAGGTTTATTGAATTAAGCCTTGTGTGGAAGATACTTTCAAAATCCATGATGATTTTTATTTCTGATTTTTCATGGATTGCATCAGAGACTGTAATGCTGGCCATGTATAATTCAAGGGGAGGAGCTGAAACAGTAGCAGGCATGGCAGCAGGCTGGACCATCGCTAATATATTCTTTTTATTCTTTGGAGGAATATGGACAGCTTCGGTTGTGCTTGTAGGCGGAAGCCTTGGAGCTGACAGGCTGGACGAGGCCCGAAAGCGTGCCAAATGGATAATCAGCGGCTCGGTTTTATTTGGAGTGATACTAAGTGTTATCGGCGTGTTCCTGACATTTTTAATTGTTCCGCTTGTTTATTCCAATTTAAGTGCAGAAGCCAGAAGTATCTGTATGGGACTTGTCTTTGTTATTCTTGCTTATCTGCCCCTGTGGACATTAATTAATGCCCATTTCTCAATTTGCCGCGCTGGCGGGGACATGCTTTTGGGCTTGTATGCTGACGGTTTTGTAAACTGTCTGATATTGATCCCCGGCGCTATTGTTTTGGGACGCCTAACAACGATTGGCCCTGTTGCCATGTTTGCAGTTCTAAAACTAACAGACGTCATTAAAATATTTATTACAAATTATTTTTACAAATCAGAACGCTGGGTTAAGAATCTTACTGTAATTTGATTTAGTTTTAAAATTCTTATTTTAAGTGAAAATCTTTCCCGGGTTCATAATGTTGTTTGGATCCCAGGCTCGTTTTAATGCTTTCATAAGTTCCATTTCTGCGGGACTTACCAGGTCTTTGAAGAACTCCCGGCGTTTAATGCCTATGCCGTGTTCTCCTGATATTTTTCCGCCAAGCCTGTAAGTTAGCTGATATAGTTCCATTTGGCAGGACGCTTCATTTTTTTTCCAGTCTTCCATACTCATGTCTGGATCCTTGACCAGTGTGGCATGAAGGTTGCCGTCTCCGGCATGACCATAGCAGGGGATTTGCATATTGTATTTTTTTCCAAGTCTTTCCAGTTCCGGGATAATTTCTGGTATGCGGGAGATGGGAACAACTATGTCTTCAAGGCTCTGTATGGGGTTCGACACCTTGAAAGCTTCGGCAATGTTACGTCTGACATTCCATATACGCTCAATATTATTCCTGTCTTCGGCAACATATACTTCAAGAGCGCCTCGGCTTTCACAAAGCCTGCCTGTCTCGATAAGGTCGATCTCTACCTGGTTTGGATCAGAGCCATCCAGTTCAATCAGAAGCATTGCTCCGCAATTTTCATATGGAAGATTTTCATTGAGGTATTTACAGCTTGTCTGTATTGAAAGTTTGTCCATAAACTCTATGCTTGTGGGAGTAATTCCCCGGCTAAGAATTTCCGGTACCAGATCAATGGCATGTTTTGGAGTTTTAAAAAGAACAAGAAGATCGGATTTTGCTGCCGGATAAGCGATTAAGCGTATTATGGCTCTTGTAACAATGCCTAGGGTACCTTCAGAACCAATGACAAGGGATTTAAGGTCATAGCCGGAAACATCCTTGGACAGCTTGCCTCCCAGCTCTGCGATGTCGCCTAATGGTGTAACAAGTGTTAAGCCAAGGATGTATCTGCCTGTAACTCCGTACTTAACTGCTTTTCCTCCGCCGGCATTTTCCGCGATATTGCCGCCTATGACACAGGTCTGAAGGCTCATGGGATATCCAGCGAAAAAAAGCCCTTCTGCCTCTACTGCCTGGGCAAAGTCATTTGTGATCATACCTGCTTCAACCACTGCGAGCATGTTTTCCCTGTCCAGTTCCAAAAGGCGGTTCATCCTTTCAAGTGAAATGACTATGCCTCCGTATTCAGGGATAGCACCGCCGGAAAGACCTGAGCCAGCACCTCTTGGTGTTATGGGGATAAGATGTCTGTTGGCAAGTTTTACAATTTCTGCTGTTTCTTCTGTGCTTGAAGGAAGAACTACAGCTTCGGGGAAAGACCCGTATTCATGTGCGTCGGTTTCATCGTGGGAATAGGTTTCAAGTTTTTCTCTATCAATAATAACATTTCCCTTTCCTACAATATCACGAAGCTCTTCGATAATCTCCGTTGTCAGTGTATTATTATAATTATTATTCATCTTTGGCCTTCTTGCCCAGCACCAAATTTTGTGCTGGGTGAATTTCTTTGCGTGAGATAAGATCAAGTAATCTTTTTTTCAGTTCTCCTAATACCTCAAAAGCATCTCCTATAATTGCAAGGTCAGCTACTTTATGGAGTCTGGCATCTGGATCTGTGTTAATCGACACAATGGTTTCGCTGGTTTTTATTCCTGCCAGGTGTTGAATTGCTCCTGATATACCAATGCCCATATAAAGCTTTGGAGATACGGTCTTGCCTGAAAGACCTACCTGATGAGGATAGCTTATCCAACCCCGATCCACAGCGTCCCTGCTTGCACCAACTTCTCCGCCCAGGCATTTGGCAATCTCCCGTAGTATTTTAAAGTTTTCCTGTTTTTTTAGACCACGGCCTCCTGCTATTATCACTTCTGCTTCTTCAAGATTTGCAAAACCTGTTTCTTCCCTGCGATAGCCGATTACACGGGTGCGGTCTTGTTTAAGAGCAGGAAAACTTCTGCCTCCTGGAAGTTTATCAGCTAACGAAAAACAAATTATCTTAGCTTCGCGTTTTGGGTCTTGTTCCAGAGGCCGCGATGATCTGGGGCGGACTGTTGCCATCTGGGGTTTGTGCTCTGCGGTCTTGATTGTAGCCATTATATTTCCGCCTATTGCAGGCCTTGTCTGTAAAAGAAGTCCTGTTCCTTCTTCTATATCAAGGCCTGTACAGTCAGCGGTCAAACCTGCATGAACCTTTACAGCAGTATAGGGTAGGAGAGTGCGTCCCATGGATGTTGCTGCACTAAGGATTATCTCAGGCTCATATTCTCTGATTAAGGTTTCCAAAATACCGGAATATGTTTGCGAGTCAAAATATGTAAGCTCTTTATCCTGTACTGCAATAACTTCATCCGCGCCCCTGAGTATAAGTTCTTTAAGGATATCCTGTTCCAGAGCCGGGCCAATGAGTAAAGAGCAAAGGCTTTTGTTTCTCTTTTGCGCAAGACTTTTACCCCTGGAAAGGAGTTCAAAGGAAACAGCTTTGAGCTTTCCTTCATACTGTTCTGCCAAAGTCCATACACTGCCTTTCATAACAATCCCTTTTCGCCTAACAAGGCACACAGTTCATCAACTGCATGATTAAGGGATTCTTCGTCACAAACCTTAATTGTCTTGCCTTCTCTGGATATGGAAGGGGTGTCGATTTTAACAACCCTTGTGGGTGAACCATTAAGACCCAGGTATTCGCTTTTTACATCCAGGTCTTGTGCAGATAAAATTGGTATTTCCATTTCTTTTGAACGTATCTTTCCTTTAAGAACCGGAAGCCTTGGTACGGCAATTTCTTTTACAACAGAGATAAGGCAGGGAAGGGGAGCGTCCAGCATTTCATAGCCTTCTTCCACAAGCCGTTCTGCCCTAATGCGGTTCTTTTCAATCCCATTAATTTTGGAAACATAGGTAATCGCAGGAATGTCCAGCCATGCTGCCACACCAGGTCCTACCTGTGCAGTATCTCCGTCTGTGGCACGCTCCCCTGAAATTATAATGTCAAATGGTCCCAGCTTTCTTGCACATTGGGCAAGCGTATAGGATGTAGCCCAGGTGTCAGAGCCGCTGAACTTCTTGTCAGATAATAAGGTACAGGAGTCGCATCCCATGGCTGCTGCTTCACGGAGTACCCGAATGGCAGAAGGAGGACCCATGGATATGGCAGTAATTTCCCCGCCATACTGTTCTTTCAATTGGAGAGCTGTTTCTATGGCATAAAGATCCAGGGGGTTTACTACATTTTCAATCCCTGTGCGGATCATTGTTCCTGTTACAGGATCCATTTTTACATTGCTGCTTTCCGGAACCTGCTTTACAAGCACAAGTGTTTTCAATATCAGCTCCTGTTTTGCTCTACAATAGTGCTGATATGCCCCTCAGCTTTTTCGAGCATAGTTATGGCATTCTCTCTGTCTGTCTCAAGCAGAACCATAACAATAGCGGCTTTGACATTTTTTTGCGATTGTTCAAATGCATGTCTGGCTTTTTCTTCAGAACAGCCGCTTAGATCTTTTATAAGCCTTATAGACCTTAGAACAAGTTTATGGTTTACAGGTCTAAGATCTACCATCAGGTTTTTATACACCTTTCCAATGCGGATCATGGCAGCAGTTGTCAGCATATTTAAAATGAATTTCTGTGCAGTTCCGGACTTCATCCTTGTAGAGCCTGTAACAACCTCAGGTCCTACATTTACATAGAGCCTGTGATGCGCAATATCAAATGTCTTTGAACTTTCATTACAGCTAATGGCTCCTGTAACAGCTCCTGTTTCTTTTGCATATTCCAGAGCGCCAAGTACATAAGGTGCCTGCCCTGATGCAGTGATACCTACAAGTACATCATTGGAATTAAAACCCAGTGCCTTAAGCTCGTTTACTCCTTCCTCAAGGCGATCTTCGGCAGCTTCAATGGATTTTGTCAGAGCTTCCCTTCCTCCGGCAATAAGTCCCTGTACCATTTCAGGATCAACTCCATATGTGGGCGGACATTCAGAAGCATCCAATACACCCAGGCGGCCGGAAGTTCCTGCTCCTATATAAAAGAGCCTGCCGCCTTTTTTGAATGAAGCGACAATATCGTCTACCACAGCTGCGATCTCAGGCAGGATTTTTTCTACAGCCAGAGCTACTTTTTTATCTTCACTATTTATTATACTTACTATTTCCAATGAGGATTTTGCATCAATATCCAAAGAAGCTTTGTTCCTTTGTTCTGTTGTAAACTTGTCCATTAGATCTGCTGAAAGTGAATTGTATGTTTTATGCATGGCCATACTCTCTTACAACAAGATTGTGAAATATATGTCTTACACGAAATATTCCTTGAGGATTATAAGCTTCAAAATTATCCCGCTTGGGATGTATACGGTTTGAAAGGAGTACAGCATAGAGTTTTCTTTCTGGATCTATCCAAAGGCTTGTACCAGTGAACCCGGAATGTCCGAAACTGCTGCATGACAAAAGATCCCCTGCAGAAGAATTGGGGCCACAAAGTACCCAGCCAAGACCGCGGTTCTGCCCCATACCAGAGGTATGGTTTTTAATCATCATCTGTGCGCTTGCCTTGCAAAGAAAGGCATTGTCCTTGCCATCCAGAGAATCAAGCATGGCTTTGCCTATGCATGACATATCCAGGGCTGTTGAAAAAATTCCTGCATTACCTGAAACTCCTCCCATGATCATTGCATTCTCATCATGAACCTCAGCTCGAACCATCCTGCCCCTCATAGAGCAGTATTCTGTCGGAGCAATTCTTGGAAGCAGTTCTTTTGAAGGTAAAAAGCAGGTTTCTTTTAATCGTAAAGGCTCAATAACACGGTGTTTTATTATTTCATTTAGATCTGTTATGCGATTAATTTTTTTCGATTCTGCTGCCTGTATGATTTCCCCAAGCAGTATATATGCCTCGCAGGTATAAACAACTCTGCTATTGCTGTCAGAACGAAGCTCGCAAGAGGCCAGGGCATTAAGCAGCTCTTCTTTTGTACTTGCCTTTTTATAAAGGCGGCTTCCGCCAGGAAAGGGGTTTGCATGGGTCATAAGAGCGAGTACAGTAATTTCACCTAAGGGGCTGTTCTTAAATGAAGGCAGAAAATAGGCAACATCATCCTCAAGCCTTACAAGGCCCTCTTCAAGCTGTTTTATCAAGGCAAGGGAAACAAAAACTTTTGTCAGGGAAGCAATATCATATATGCTGTCAATATTAACTGGTCCAAGGCCCTCACCCAAAACTCCTGTGCTGCCTTTTTCAAAAACGTTATTGGAATTCCCGATAATCCATGATGCTCCGGGAAAAACCTTTTCTTTTACACATTGTTCAAGATAGTTTTTTATTTTTATCTTTTCATTCTCCATTTCCTACTTAATCGCTCCTGCTGTCATGCCGCGTATAAAATACCTTGACATAAAAATATACAGAAAGAGCATGGGCATTATGGAAATGGAAAGTCCTGTAAAAAGAAGGCTCCAGTTTGTACCATGCTGTCCAATAAATGTGGATAATCCTACAGGTAAAGTCCTTAAACGATTGCTCTGGATAAATACAAGCGGGAAAAAGAAATCATTCCAGATGGGCACAGCATTATAGATCGTAACAAGGGCAATGGCGCTCTTTGTAATGGGCATGACAATACGCCTGTATATTCCCCATTCATTGCAGCCGTCGATCCTTGCTGCGTATTCCAGATCCATGGGTATGGTCTTCATAAAACCTGATAATATAAACACTGTTGAAGGAAGCCCCATTGCAATAAAAATCATTATTATAGAAATATGATTGTCCATAAGTCCCATGTTTCTTATTATTAAAAACAGGGGGATTATGGCCATTTTTAATGGCAGCATTATACCGCTTAAAAAAAGCATATAGATCCATGTACGCAATTTGTATTTATAACGTGAAACTCCATAGGAAGCCATGGATCCCAGAAGCAAGACAAAGGCCATTGAAAAAAATGTTACAGATACACTGTTTATAAAATATCTTCCAAAACCCCTTACAACCCAGACTGTTATGTAATTATCAAAGAGCCATTCTTCAGGGAAGCCAAAGGGATTGGAAAAAATTTCCCTTGTGCTTTTAAGGGATGAGATTAACATATTAAAGAGGGGATAGAAAATCAGAACCACATATATTGCCATCATTATATGCGCCAATGCCAATACAATGTTTCTGCCCCAGCGATCCTTTTTGTATCGGAAATCTATAAATGATGTTCCTGTCATAATTCCACCTCCCTTGAACGTGTTGCTACAATCGAAATTATTGAAATGAGGAATGTGGAAAGATAAATGACAACTCCTATTGCACTGCCTATACCTATTGCCGGATTGCCAGAATCCACACCGCCAAATGCTGTGCGGTAGAACATGGTTGCAACAGTATCTGTTGAAAAATTAGGCTGACCTTCCGGGCCTGCCATTGCAAATATCTGGTCAAAGACATTAAGGCTTCCTATGGTGGTAAGCACTGCGATTACTGTAACCGAAGGAAGTATAAGCGGGAATATAATTCTCCAAAACAATTTCCATTCTCCAATGCCGTCAAGGTATGCTGCTTCTATGCAGTCCAGGGGAACCGCGTCTACAGCAGCCATAAAGACAAGGGAGGGGAAGCCGACCCAGCGCCATATATTTACAACTATTATGGAGTATGTGGCTATTCCTGCTTCTCCAAGCCAGGCACGGGTTAGATTTTCAAATCCAATTAATTTTAAAAATTCATTTACAAGTCCGTTGGGTCTTAGATAAAGGCCCCACAGAAAACTTACAGCTACTACAGAGAAAAGTACGGGTATAAAGAAAACCCGCTTATAAAACTCCTGCCCCGGGATTTTCCTGGCCAGCATATAACCAAAAAATAAACCAAAAAAGTTTTGGATTATCATAGTGGATAAAAACCATTTTATATTATTCCCAAGTGCATTAAAAAAACGATCCTTGTATGGCATTGTAGTAAAAAGAGTCCTGAAATTATCAAGGCCAATAAATTCAACCCTGACTAAAGAACGCCAATCAAATACGCTGTTATATAAGGAAAGAAAAAGGGGCAGCAGTATAAACACAAACACCACTGCCAGGGCAGGAGATACAAATAATGTAATCCATAAGCCCTGCCGGAATTGTTTTGATATAACCATTCTGCCCCTCTTTAGAAAATTATCTCTGGAATGGTGTATGCCAGGTGGCAATGCCTTCCTGAATTTGTCTGGCTACCTGTGCCGGAGTAAGCTGCCCGCCAAAGAGTCCTTGCATGGCTGCCTGTAATTCAACAGAGCCTGTGGGCTGGCCGTAGCGGAAACCTACTACCATGATATGGGGAGTATTATTCCTCTGGAAACCCAGTACCTTGTTGATAAAAGGATCTGCAGAAGCATCTACACCCGGAACTGCGGTAATCCACTGTATATCCCTTACATGCATCTCACCAGTATCTCTGCTGGCAAAGAATCTAAGAAGGGTAAGGCTTTGATCCCTGTGCGGTGTAGCGCTGTTCATGGCATAACTTCCGTCAGCATAAACCGCTACATAACTGGTGTCACCTGCCCTTGCTACAGGCGGCTGGAATATATCCCAGTTGAGCCTTGGGTTTTGAGCTGTAAAGAAAGCTGCATCGTAACTGCCGCCAATAAAATGAGCAGCCTGTTCGTTAATAAATAAGGCCCTGCCGTCTTCGTAGCCAACTCCCATTAACATGGGCGGCATAAAGGGTGCCAGTTCGTGTACTCTCTGAATGGCAGTAATAAATGCAGGATCCTGGAAATTTCTGGTTCCGGCTCTTGCTGCATTATAAAAATCATTGGCTCCATAGAAATTGGGTCCAATATTTCCCAGCATGGTTTCAAAAACCCAGCCGTCTCTGCCGCCATTGCCAATTGGGATGATCCCTGCTCTTTGTATGGCCTGCATATTGGCAATAAAATCTGCCCAGGTTACAGGGATGCGTAGCCCAAGCCTGTTGTAAATATCAGCGTTGTAAAAGATGACAAGGGTCTGACTTGCCATGGGAACACCGTAGATTCTGCCGCTTTCAATGGAAATGGCTCCGCGTCTGTTTGCTTCATCAAAATTCCTGAGTTCCGGCATCAGATCATCCAAAGGTACCATATAACCTGATTGGGCCAGGGCTTCCATGCCGCCGTAAGAGCGTGCCATGAACAGATCCGGACCTGAACGTGCTTGCAGAGCTGTTAACAGGATGGTGTTATAGTCTGTGTTCAGATACGGAGTATGAACCACCCGAAGACTTGGATTTCTCTGCTCAAAAACCCTAAAAAGTCTTTCATAAGCATCCACATCTTCAGTTCTCCAGGACCAGAAGTTCAGGGTTGTTCTACCACTGTCTCCTCCGCCTCCGGCAAATACAAAGGATCCTATGCAAATCATGCACAGAATAAAAAACGTGATTCTTGTGATCTTCATTCTTGCCTCCTAAAAAAATATTTTTACCTAAAGGTAAAAATTACACAATTATTTTGGTCTTTGTTATAAGACCTGTAATAAAGGTTCCTCATACAAGCGGAACTCTTTTGTTTTTTCGATCCAGGCTGATTCAGTTTTTTTAAAATATTCTTTTATATCATTCAAGCTTACTTCGGTTTTCCCATTTAAATAATTCATTATGAAAGTGTCTCCTGCTAAAAGCTCAATGGCAATTTTATCATTCCCTGCCTCGTATTTTCCAGGCCTAAAGGCAAAGCCCTCGCAGTTCTCCCTGACAAAATGAATAAGGCGAAGACCATGCACAAGAGCATGATACTTTTCTTTTTTATGGCGAATAAGCTGAAAACCAAAACAGCACTCATTTTGATACTTATGGAAGGTGGGTATAAAGCGGTGCCAGCGAAGACTGGCGCCAGGGTCAAAAATCGGATGCCTTGGGTCATTCCAGTTATTATAATCTGTTTTTTTGATATAGTCCATAAGACATTCCATCCAGGGAGCACCGAACACTTCAAAGGGTCTTGTGGTTCCCCGGCCTTCGCTTGCATTTGTCCCTTCCCAGAGGCACTGTCCTGAGTAAAAATCAGGGGTAAAATAGCCTGGTATATTTGGTGAGAGGGGAATGGTCCAGGGTAAATGCCTGTCCCCAACCTTCCATGACACAATATTAAGGGGGAAATCTGCATTTATTACTGCATGAAAGTAATATGCCAGTTCACCTATTGTAAGGCCATGACGCTGGGGCAGCCCTTCGATCCCGATAAATGAAGTATATTCTTTTTGCAAAGGAGAACCCTCTACCCATAAGCCTGCTGGATTTTCCCTGTCAATTATCCAAACCGGAAGTGAAATATTTTCTTTTGTTAGGGTTATGAATAAATTACGTAATGTAGAAGGAAATGTGTAATATCTGACACCAATATCCTGGAGATCTATAATAAGGGCATCAAGGTCTTTTAATTTTTCCGGTTTAGCACACAGGGAAGATTCATCAGAACCATAAAGTGAGATAAATTCACAGTCATTATATTCAAACTCTGAATAAAGTTCCCTGCCATCGAGTTTTATCTGATCCTGAAGCTCTCCAAAAAGACCGTGTTCAGGCATAAAAACCCTTTTGAGCTTACCCCTTTTATTAAGGGTTTCAAAAAGGTATTCCCCGTTTTCCTTATGCCAGGCAGTCTGGTTGCATAAAAGCCCTAGCTTATTGCTTTTCAAGATTGGATCTGGGTCATCCCAGAGGGGAATTGTGATAAGATTTTTCACTGTTTTATAGTACAGTATGAATTTTTGCCATGTCAACAAGTGTTGATTGACAAAAAATCAGGTGCATTTTAGAGTATTTTCCAATGAGCAAGAAATATTTTTTCGGCATTGACGGCGGCGGCACTCATTCCCGCCTGGCTCTGGTTGACGAGGAAGGAAGTATACTTACCCGTTCAGAAGCCGGAAGTACCAATATTTACTCTGTAAGCAAAGAAGAGGTTTTTGAAAATCTTTCAAGACTAATTGATTCAGCATTAACTAATTCAAAACTAAGTAAAAAAAATCTTGTTGCAGGCTGCATAGGCAGTGCAGGATTGAGCAGGGAAAAGGAAAATATACTTTACCGCGGTTTTGTTGATAAAATTTTGGGAGAGACTTTTCAAGCTAAACT
>Ga0099364_10006264_pt1 | contig 17390 bp, 14 predicted proteins | sample TergutTh196P3_FD_73070 | JGI IMG/M metagenome (GOLD analysis project Ga0099364, IMG submission 73070) | Microcerotermes parvus P3 segment gut microbial communities from Pointe-Noire, Republic of the Congo - Th196 P3 | ecosystem: Host-associated > Arthropoda: Insects > Digestive system > Gut ... | reverse complement strand
GGACTTCTTTGCCAAAGTACAAAACAAACTTCATTTCGCCGTCCACGGCAGCACCGCCGCCGAGGTTATATACAACCGCGCCGATGCGGGGCGCGAACACATGGGGCTGACGACTTGGCGGGAAGCGCCGGACGGAAAAATCCAGAGGGGCGATGTCACCATCGCCAAAAACTATCTCAACGAAAACGAACTGCGCTCGCTGGAACTAATTGTATCGGCATATCTTGATTTGGCGGAGCGCCGTGCGATGGCGAACGTCCCCATGACTATGCAGGATTGGGCGGCGCACATTGACCTGATTTTGCAGGCGGACGGGAACGAGCTTCTGACCAACGCGGGCAAAATATCCGCGCAGATTGCCGAGCGTCACGCGCTCAGCGAATTTGAAAAATACCGCGTCATTCAGGATCGCCTTTTCGAGAGCGACTACGACAGATTCATCGCGCAATGGGGCAAGTTGGAGGGCATGGCTTCGGGAGATGACTTATCTGGGAAAAAGAATACTTCGGACGATGCCAATAGATAATATAAAATGAAATTAAAAGCCAGCATGCGGCATTTGCAATCGTCAGAGAAAAAGCCGGAGAACGGACGGAGTAGTAAATACCGCCAGCCCAAGAAAAAAGTAACTGTTTGTGACTATCAAACCCGGCATACACGGACTATACTCTAATTGTGCGCCCTGTAAATCCGTCAATGTCGAAGCGTATTGGGGGGATACAAGAATGAGGAAAGCGATTAACTATATGAAAGACAGATTCCTGGGCAAGCATCTTGAGTTCCGTGTCCGGCTCTTTAACGTGTTGGCTATGGTGGGCATGGCGGTGAGCCTTGCCGCATCCATCGCCTCGCCGTTTGTCGATGGAAGTTCTTACAATTATATTATTTATTTGGCGTTCTTTGTGCTGACAGTAGGGATACTGATGTATTCGTCAAAAACGGGAAATTATCAGCTTTGCTATTTAATATCAATTGTCGTGATTTTTTTATTCGGATTTCCTCTATTCTTTTTCACGAGCGGGGCCTATTTCGGTACAATGCCGCATTTCTTCGTGTTCGCTATGGTATTCACGGTTTTTATGCTGGAAGGCCGTAAGGCAATCTTAACGGCGGCGTTAGAACTATTGGTATACATCGGCGTGTGTTTATGGGCATACCGTTGGTACGTCTTGGATGATTATTTTTTAAGCAATTGGTTTCTTATGAGTGCATGTCTATTCGGATTTGTCGTAGTCGGCTCGGCGCTCAGCGCGGCAATATTCATACACTTTCGTTTCTACAACCAGCAACAACGTGAACTGGAAACTGCGCGCGAAGCCGCTTTTGCCGCCAGCGAAGCGAAAAGCCGCTTCCTCGCCAACATGAGCCATGAAATCCGAACGCCGATAGGCATCATGCTGGGTATGAACGAGGTAATCCTTCGGGAAACCGATTCCGAACAAATCAGGGGTTACAGCCAGAGCATTGAAAACGCCGGGCAGCAACTTCTTATACTCATCAACAACATTCTGGATGTGTCTACGATTGAGAAAGGCAAGCTGGAAATCGCTGAGGATCGCTACGAGACCGCCGAGCTAATCTCCGCGTTATCCAGAGCCGGGGAGAACCTTGCCCGCGGGCGGGAACTGCGCTTTGCAACCGAGGTTGACGCAAACCTGCCGCGCAACCTTACGGGGGATATGTCGCACATCCGGCAGATTGTCACAAATTTTCTAAGCAACGCCGTGAAATACACCGAGCAAGGCGGCGTCACGCTCTCCTTTTCCGCGCTGCCGCTGAAAAGCGCGAACAAAGTCACGTTGCAAATCGCCGTCATTGATACGGGCATCGGAATCAAAGCGGAAAACATCCCGCATCTGTTTGACACGTTCACGCGGGGCGATATGCAGGGGCGGTATGTTGAGGGAAGCGGATTGGGTCTTGCTATCGCCAAAGAGTACGCCGAGCGTATGGGTGGCCGCGTGTTTGCCGAGAGCGAGCCGGGGCGCGGCAGCGTGTTCGCGCTGGAACTGGCGCAAAAAGTCGAGGATTGGGAACAGATAGGCCATTGGGAACAGTCAAGGCTGTTGCGCTCCGATCTCCCCGCGAACAGTTTTACTGCGCCGGAGTGCGACGTCTTAATTGTAGACGACAACAGCGAGAATCTGGGGCTTATAAAATCCCTTCTTTTTCGGACGCTAATGCGTGCAGATACAGCCGAAAGCGGGGAAAAGTGTTTGGATATGGCTGCGAAACACCGCTACGATGTAATTTTTATGGACTACATGATGCCCGGCATGGACGGAGAGGAAGCATTGCGCCGCCTGAAAGAGCTTCCGGGTTTCGACACGCCGGTCATCGCGCTGACTGCCAATGTGGTGGCGGGCGTCCGCGAGAGGCTGCTTGACGCGGGCTTTTGCCAGTACATTTCAAAGCCTGTCAGGTGGCACGATTTGGAAACCGCGCTGCTGGGCGCGCTGCCTAAAGAGCGCGTCACCATCGGCGCTTCGCTGCCAATGGCGCAAGTACCCGCCGAAGTGAAAGACGAACTTACGCGGGAGCTATCCTCTTGGGGCGTCGAATTGGACGACGGCCTACGTTATGTAGGCGGCGACATTTCCCAATACGGCAGGTCAGCGGCTATATTTATCAGGAATTACAACGCGGCTGTGGGCGCAGTCCGGGAGTTTGAGGGCGGAAACGATTGGGCGGGAATGAGATTCCGCGTCCACTCCCTCAAGGGCAACGCGCGGAACCTCGGCGCGAACGCATTAGGAGACACCGCCGCCAAGCTGGAGCGCCTTTGCGTTTCCCGGCTGCATGGGCGGGCAGAGTCCGAAGAACGCGGCCAACCCGGCGACGTCGCGTATATTTCTGCTGTCCTGCCTACTCTGTATCTTGAATGGGAGCGGGCGAAGCATGGGCTTGCCGCGTTCACGGAAAAATTGCGCGGCATATTGCCTGAACAGGAAACAGAAGAACAATCCGCGCCGGAGCTTGACGAAGTGCTGGATATGCTTCAGTTAAACCAATATCAAAGCGCGATGGACGCGCTTGCCGCGCTGATTGAAAACGGAGGCGCTTCTGATAAAGTCGAAAGGCTGCGCGAAATCCGGGAAAAAACTGACGAATTAAAATTCAGGGAGGCGGAACGTCTGTTGGTTGCTCTGATGGAAAGCGGGGCTGGCGGAAATGGATGTTAGAGATACTGTTTTGCTTGTGGACGACGATCCAGCGTTCTTAAAAATAGCGAACGATGCGCTGCGGGAGTATTATGCGGTCAGTTTCGCTTCATCCGGCGTGGAGGCGCTGGAACTCGCATCCGCAGGCTATGTGCCGGATATTATTCTTTTGGACGTAGCCATGCCGGGCATGGATGGCTATGAAACTCTGTCAAAACTGCGGGAAACCCCGGATATGCAGGATGTTCCCGTAATATTCCTTACATCCATAGGAACAAAGGAATCGGAGCTTCAGGGGATAGAATCCGGCGCGACCGACTATATATTGAAGCCGTTTACGCGGGAATTACTGCTCGCGCGGGTCAGACGGCATTTAGAAAACGGCAGGCGTCTCCGTCAGCTTTCCATCATGGAGAAGAACAAACAAGCGGCCGGGATAGACGAGGAAAAATTCGGACAAGCCTCCGCCGGTTTAAGCGAAACGGAACAGAAAATGTTCCGACTGATTATCCTCGGCTACAGTAACAGGGAAATCGCCGAGGAGTTGCATTATTCCTACAATTATGTCAGACGCATCGTCAGCATTATATATGAGAAAAAATTTGTCGGGACGCGCGATGAATTAAAAAAACTGATGAGATAGCTTTTGGCTGTAGGGCGGCAAGTATAGCCTTGTTGAAATCATCGCGCATTCGGTCGATTATAGCCGGGGCGGGGGAAATAACCCCGCCCCGGCTATTTATTTGCTCAAAAACGCAAAGAGGTAACAATTTGTGACCTCTCTTTTGAAAACAGCCTCGCTATAATGGCCATAGGTTGAGTTGAGGCCAAACTTCAGCGAGGAGGTAAAGCCTATGGGCACAGCAGGTCAAGCGTCTACGGCAAACGCCGTATTATCAGACGAGGAACTTGCAGGGGAACTGCGCTCCCTTAAAAAATGGACGCTCGCCACGTATATCTTGATACCTGCCGCCTTTACTGTCCCGTTCGCGCTTCTCTGGATTCTCTTCTTAAATGAGATGTTTGCAGCAGGAATCGTGAGCGGAGCGGGCGGATTTGTTCTGGCGCTGACAATCGGTGTTTATGCGAGCAAAAGGGGCGCAAAGCTGAAAGAGCTAATGGGGAATACCCTCACGCTGCCGATGCTGTGCGAGATATTCGAGGTGAAGGAATATTCCCCGCTCAAATATATAAGCGCAGACTTAGTAAAAGCCGCCGGGCTTATCGACGACTGGGAAAGAATTAGTGGCAGCGATTTTTTCGAAGGCAAGTACAACGGGATAAATGTCATGTATTCCGACCTGCAATTGGAACGATTGGAGATAGAGCGAGACAAGAACGGCAAAGAACAGAGGCGGTATGTCACCGTTTTCAAGGGTCAGTGGCTGGTCTGCGATTTCGGCAAGGAATTAGCCGCGTCAGTCCGGCTCACCCCGCGAAAGGGCGGCACGAAGCGATTCCGTAAATACGACGTCAGCAAATCGGATGTTGAGACAGAGAATGCTGCGTTCAATAAGAAGTACAGAATCATTACCTATGACGGACACACCGCGTTCTATCTGTTAACCCCGCATTTTATGGAACAACTGGCAGCCGCTGACGAAGCGGCGGATGCCTCGACGCTCTTTTGCTTTAAAGACGGCAAGGTACATATAGCCCTGTACAGCGGCCGCGATTCATTTGAACTGAATGGCGTCAAGATAGATAGCGTGGACAATGTGCGCCGGAAATTCCGCCGCGAATTGAAATACATGACTGATATCATAGACGAATTACTGCGTAACGACAGATTATTCAAGCAGGTGTAGGAAGCGGGATGCGGCTATACCAAGGGAGGTGCTGACTTTTTCAATGACAATTATCATTGTGTTGGTTATTCTTATTTTTGTGTTGGGTATCGGCAAATTATTCTTTAGGATTTTTATGCTGTCTGCGCTTCGCAAAAAAAATACGTACAACTTTATGAAAACAGAAGCGGATATCTCTGCAGAAACAATACGGGCAATGCGGGACGTTCCGGAATTCTCTGAGTTGTCGGAGGTCGAGCTTAGAAAAAAACTAAGATTCCTTAACATATGGATGCGGGTAAAAAAGATCGGCACTCCTCTCCCCGCAGTCGTTGGATTCACGATGCTCATTATATTGGGAGTGCGGCAAGAATCATTTTCAGGCATGGAAATTGTGTATGAAATCATCGCGCCTGTGGTTCTCACGGAAGTCGTGTTGATTGGGTTGCTGTTATTGGCGCATATGCGGATTAGAAAGTTGAAAGACTTCATGGGGGCTGCGATTGTGCTGCCGGTACTTAAGGAAATATTCGAGGTGAGAGCATATCAGCCAAACGGGCATCTTCCGTCAGGGCTGATTAGCTCCGCGGGGCTGGTTGATGGCTGGACCGACATTGAAGGCAGCGATTATATCGAGGGCAGCTACAAAGGAATAAACATTCTGTATTCCGACCTGCATTTGCAACACATAGAAGAAAGCTATGATGATGGCAAGAAGACGGTATCCTGCGCAACCGTTTTTAAAGGGCAGTGGCTTATCTGCGATTTCGGCAGGGAGCTTGCCGCGTCGATTCGCCTCATTGAACGAATTGGCGGCATTAAGCGGCAACGCACAATCGCCGCCGGAAAGTCCGACATAGAGACGGAGAATATTGAGTTTAACAAAAAGTACCGGATAATTACCGGAGACGGCCATACCGCGTTTTATCTGCTTACGCCGCACTTTATGGAACGGCTGGTCGCCACGGACGAGGCGGCGAACGCATCGACGCGTTTTTGCTTTCAGGATGGCAAGGTACATATCGCTTTGTACAGCGGATGCGATTCCTTTGAATTGAAAGGAGTAAAACTTGCGGATATGGAAAGCGTGCGCCATAAATTTCGCAGCGACCTGAAATACATGACGGATATTATGGACGAGCTGTTGTTAAATGTAAATCTGTTTGGCAGCAGTATAACTTAAATTAAAATTAACAAAAACGAGGAGGGCAATAATCATGATGAGCAAAACAACGAAGGCAAGATTGCTCCTGCTGCTGATAGCAGCGATGCTAATAACCATCACGCTGGCGGCATGCGGCGACGACCCAGAGGAAATAACACTATCATTTTCAATCAGGAACGCGACGGAATATGAAATACAAAAAATCATTTTCGTCGGAGATAATTACACAGGACGGGGCAATCCTTTTGTTTATATCACAATCGTGGGTTCCGCAAATTCAAATGATTATGTGCATGACGATGTGCCGTTGGCCCCGGGCGATGAACGCATATACACCCTGCAGTTAGACGACAAAATACTTAATGGCCCGTGGGGAGTCGAAGTAGAGGCGTACGAAGCGGAACTCCGGGACAATAATAAATCGTTGGCGCTGAATGAGAATGTCAAAGGTTTTGTTGTTTTCTACGCGGAGGAAACGGAATTTATGTTCGCGCCGTTTTACAATGATTAAAACAGGAAATAGAGGAGGAAACAGAAAATGAAAAAGGTCTTACGAACAATGTTTTACACGCTGCCTATGCTTTCGCTTTTGCTTGCGTTAACCGCCTGCAGCGGTAGTAAAACCGATATGCAATTTCAAATTTACAACCAAAGTACTGCCACAATCTACCGCATTAGTTTAAGTCCGGGCCCTGACCATAACGATTCAGATGAAATCGTTTTATATGACGATTTTGATGATCAAATCCCGGCGGGAAGTGCTTATTTAGCGGATGCCGCCATACCGGAAGGAAAAATGAGCGGAACGTGGCGTATCTATGTCAATGTCAAATGGGCGGAGTCCGGCGCCAGCACATTTCAAGAATTCGAGATGAACAAAGACACATACGGATTCTCCATGCATGATTTAGACGGCGGCAGATTGGGGATCATGGCGCATTACGAGCCTTATGACGTAAATGGCGGCGCAAATGACCGCAGCGGCAGGGATGACGCCAATGACTATCAGCCCGGTGAAGGCGAGTACGAATGGCGCGGCATGTATAATCGCGATGATGAATATTTTTTGGAAATATTCAACTTCAACGGAAGCGAATTCGATTTTGTGTTTTATTTGCCGGGCGGCAGCGGAGAGAGGGTTGTTCGTCTTGAGGGCACCGCCGAGATAGACCCGGAAAACGCGAAAGACGCGAACTATGAGGGCGTCAATTTCTATTACAGCGAAGGCTCGCTCTTTATCACGAATAGTGGAAATTATCAATTTGAATCCGGCATATACTTCCGCGAAGGTGGAACCGGAGCGGATGAGGCCGCAGGCGGCAGGGATGACTACGGTGACGACAGCGGCTCCGGCGGTAGCAGCGATGACGCAGGAGGAGATTCTTCCCTCGTTTTGGGCGAATTTTACTATTTGAACGGAGACATATGGAATCCGACGTTATACTTCTTCTCCGATGGCTCCGTTGACTATGACGATGACGACACGACAATCGAAGCCGAATACATTATCGAACAGGGCGATAAACTCGTAATAAACGTAGGCGGCGAGACGTGGCTGATTTTGACTATTGTTGATGAAACTACCCTCGCTGATTATATAACAGACGAGCCCCTTTATGTTCGTTTGGACTGATAATTTGCAAATTTCAATTATCTACTATTTATATTGTTTTAGGAGGCATAGGAAATGGAATACTTCCCAATCATCATCGCAGGCGTCATTGTTATCTTGATTTTGACCCCGGTATTTTGGTGGATATCTGCAAGTAACAATTTCAAGCGTACGGCAATCAAAATCGGTGAGGCTTTGAGCGGCATCGAGGTCGCCCTAACAAAACGATACGATATGCTGACCAAACTTCTGGACGTGGCAAAGGGCTTCGCCGCCCACGAAACCAAACTGTTTACACAGGTTATCGAACTGCGGCGCGGTATGTCCGTTGACGAAATCAACGAAAAAAACGCCCAGATTGATGCGATGAGCGCTCGTATATTCGCCGTCGCGGAGAACTACCCCGAACTGCGTTCCGCCGAGATGTTCAAAGAACTGCAAGCGGGCATCCGTGACGCAGAGGAACATCTACAGGCGGCTAGGCGGCTGTACAATAGTAACGTCACCGCATTCAACACGGCGGTCGATGTGTTCCCGTCTAGTATAGTCGCAAAATCACAGCGGCTTCAAAAGCATGATTTCTTTATAGCGGAAGCCGCCAAGCGCGAGGACGTTAAAATGAGTTTCTGAAAGCGGAAGGTTTACGATACGGTAAAGTAAGAAATTGATCAGATAATAGGAGGATTATCAAAATGAAAAGAATCATCTTAATGGCGGCGGCGTTTATTCTCGCGCTCGCTCTGTGCGCCTGCAACGGCGGCAATCCCGGCACGACACAACCCCCAGGCAACCCAACACAGGCGCCCGCAAGCGAACCCACCCAAGGGCAGGACGGACGAGGTGACACGATCCCTGACGACTCCGGCGGTGACGAATATGACGAACCGAACGATGCCGGTTGGAACATGGAAGTAAAAACGGGAGTTTTCTATTATCTGGACGGCGTCTTTGGGTCGGACAGCCTGTTTTTCTATTGGGATAATACCGTTGACTGCGACTGGCCTGGAGAACAATGGCTTGGTTATCCTTATTCCATTGACGGCGATATTCTTACGATAACGTCCGGCGAACAAAGTGTGAGCTTTACCATCTATGACGACGGCGACACGCTGGAAGGCGAGTATGGACGGTTCGTGCGCGCCGGAGATGGCCGGGGTGATCTTATCGGCTCCGACCCCGGCGATACAGAGAATTACGATCCTTACAGCGACCCCGGAGACGGCGATGACGAGTGGAGCGACCTCGGAGACGGCGGCCTTGTGGAATGGTGGGGCGCATATGCAGGCTCCGGTTATTCGATTGATATTACCGAAGTCACGGGTGTGTCTTTCTACTATGCCATCAGGATGATTACCACGACTCAAAACACGGTTGTTACGGAGGGGCGCGCGGAAATCGACGAAACCGGTTATTTCGCTATGTCGGGAGATATGGGCTTTTCCCTGTATGAAGATTTGAGCGCCATTGACATTTTCGCTTCCGAGAGTTCGGAATGGGCGGAACTGCGCGGTCAGTACGAACGGATAGACTAACCAACACCATAATGGGAGGGACAGAATAAATGAATCGAATCATTTTAATTGTAGCGGCGCTTATTCTCGCGCTTTCGTTATGTGCCTGCAACGGAGGAGGCAATCCCGGCACAAACCCATCTTCAAGCAACCCAGCACAGACGGCCACAGCCGAATCTTCACAGGCAGTCACAAGTGAACCAACAAAAGCGGCGGACAATCGCGGTGACGATTTTGAAGACGATCTTCCGCCTTGGAATGGTTTCGATTTCGGGCGCAATCTCGAATACAGAGAAGAGCACACGCTACAGGGCGACCCCGGAGAGTATCTCAGTACTTTTGAAGCGGCCAAAGTTACATTCGACACGGCGAAAGAAAACGGAAACATCCCCGATTATAGCGATAGTACTGAATATTCAATGGTTCTTGTCGATCTTGAGGACATCGAGGGCGAGGAGTGCTATCTGTACAGGCTGGATGTGGATGAACCAAGCGGCACGGTAGGCGCGGCCTACGCTTACGCCTACCAAAGCGGCAATATTTATATGCAAGGGCATGGCGGGCGATTTGTTTTAATCCTTAACTATCCCGATTATTTACCATCATACCATGGGGCTAACACCAATACGGCAGACACAGGCTGGATTACCGTTAGAGATATGCTGAGTATACCGCCTGATTGGACATACAATGACGCCGGAACCGACGTCGAGGTTTCTGGCTTCGGCGGTGCCGATGATCTCATCTTGATTGTGGGACGGTGGAACCCGGGGTATTACGAGCGGCTTGAGGAAAACAACCTGTCACGGGAAGAATTTTTGTTTGACGATGGGAATTGGGGCGACTTGTTTGAAATGAACGGCGCTTATGTATGGGTAAACGGGGATATGTACCTTACCTTCGGCAGCCCCGACCTTCCTGGCGGATATTATTATATCTACTTTGATAACATTGAGATCATAACCTCCATTGCCAAGACACTGACAGACCCAAATAAATAAGCGGAAAAAACGCATTATCATGAGATTAAAAAAACGAAAAAAGGAGAAATCATCATGAAAAGTCTAATTATTTTGGTTTTTGCACTGGTTTTTGCCATCTTCCTTACCGCTTGTAACGGCGGCGGTTCTTCAAATGAATCTTACAGCGATTACGAAAGCAACAGCGACTACATTAGTGACGACGACTATGAAGAAGACGATTATTCGTATGACTACGAAGATGGCGGTTCGGTTGATTGGGTTGCCAAAGAGGTGTATTTCGAGTTGCTTGGCGGAAACGGGGAAAGCATATATTTCCATGGTCACGGGAGTAATACGCTTCAGTTTAACAATTTCGCACAATTTGGCGGTTTTGGCAGTATATACGGAGGGCTTGAGTATACGATTTCCGGCAATGAACTAACAGTAACGGATGACGGCGAGTTTCTCGCGTCTTTTCAAATCTATGATACATATACGCTGATAGACGACGAGGGGAACACATACGCTGTCGAAGGCACAGGCAACTACAGACTTGATAGCGACGATGACTCAGACTCGATAATATATTTCGGCGAATTTGCCGGCGACAAGGGAACAGTATATGTAACCGAGTCCTATTTCCCTGGCACAGTCGATTTGGCGTTCTCTTTAATCGGAGATTTATATCTCATGTCATCGTTAACTATAGAGCCTGACGGCGTTTCGGCTGCGAACGATGGGCTTACTATGCGGATCGACGGCGACCTTCTGATTATCGAAGCGATAGACCCGGAATATGAGGATTACGCAGGATTATATGAGAAACAGTAAATTGTCATGAAACTTTGGGAGCGAACAAAATGAAAACAGAAAAGCAAGAACCCATGAAACAAAAAAAGAAACCGCTCATTATCGCAGGGATTGCCGCCTTATCGCTGCTTGCTGCGATTGGTGTGTTTTGTCTTGTATTTATCCTTATAGGGTTCTTCGAGGGCGGTGAAGGCGAAGGTGAAGGTGAATTCGACCTGCGGGCGCATACCGCCTATCTCGCGGAAACCCGCTCAGGTTTCACCGGTTCTTTCATACAGGAAGTCCCAATTGAAGAACTTAATATCCCTGTCGCCTATGTAGACTACTACCCTGAGGATATTGCCGGCGCTTTTGATTTGCTGTACGGATCGGCGGAATCCGCCGACTCATTCACCCATGCAACCGGAAGCGGATATGCGCCGTCCGGCCCGGCGGATTGGGTCGCTTTAAGCGAGGTTATCATCGCGCAAATAGAAGAACAATACGACGATTATGACGAACTGATAGAAAGCGGCTTTTTGGGGGCATTAAGCGATCCCTCAATATGGATAGAAACCGGCGATTTCATTGTAAGTTATGTCGCATCGGAAATAGATGAAAGCGACGCGCCGCTTGACCTTGAATTTTGGAGCTTTCTTGTCGTCGAAGTAGTAAATTCCATTGCGGAAGAATCAGGCATTACGGGGGATTTCAGTTTCTTGGATGATGTGATTATCGAATACATTGACGAACAATGGGGCGATTTGGACGCGGAAGAATTTATCGAGTATACAGAGGAATACTTTGACGATTCATGGGACGATTACCGCCGCGACCCCGAACCTTATAACATACCGGACTTTTCTGCGCCTATATATATCCCCAATGATACAGGTGCGTTGATAAAAGCCGCAGATTACCCTATTAACTACAGGGCGATAGGCCCGCGTATGTACCGGGACGTGTTGAGTGAACAACAAAAACTCGCATATGACATAATTGCTACGGCCATTCAAGCGGGCGATTTTGATGTGAAAGTTGATTTCGGTTTAAGCGGGGATGAGTTTGGCGATGTCACCGAAGCCATAGTGCGGGATTTTCAGGAGTTTTTCTTCGTTGACTCTTATGGACTTGATTTGCATTTCGACGGCATGATAAGAGGCGTGAGCTTCGGGCTTTTTGGCGGCATACAGGACATTGGCGTAGACGCGGCGCTGGCGCGTGTTGCCGCCGAGGTAGACCCTATTGTGGCGCAGGCAAGAAATCATGGGGCGCAAATAGACCAAGTTAAGTTTATCGTGGATTATATGTGCGAAAATATCAGGTATGCAAATTTAAACGATACAAGGCAAAACGCCTACGACGACGTAATGACCGATAGCGGCAAAATGATTAGCGAATTGCAAAATCTCTGGTATGCCGTTGTTGACGATGCGACAGTCTGCGCCGGGTATTCTTCTCTATTCCAGCACTACATGAGCTTGCTCGGCATACGTTGCGCCAGAGTGGGAAGCGGCGCCCACGCATGGAATCTGCTTGAGCTTGACGGCGATTTTTACTACATGGACGTTACTTGGATAGACAGCGAAAACGGCGAGCCGCTCGCTTATATGTATTTCAATTTCAACAAGGCTTATATTGACGCCGAGATGAGAGATCCGGACGGTTCGCAAACCCCGCACGATCCTACGGGAGTGGCCGCGCGGCTGCCCGTGCCGCACGGTACGAAGTACAGCTATCAGAACTGGTTCGGTTCTATTCCGGGGTATGAGTTTCTTGACAGGAATAGGGCTGCCGAGGTTTCCGCGACTGTAACAATCAACGGCGCAGACGTTTCTTCAAGGCTATCTGTCAGCGAGTATGAGGGCGTTTTATACGCGAAGGCAAAATCCTTTACCGAAGCCTTTGCCGACAGGGGCGCGTCGGATTCTGCGCGCTGGTTTGATTATCATTACAACGAAAGCGATTTGGAAATTCACCTTACTTCCAGAGCGGACAATGGAAAACAGCTCACACTGAGTCCGTCATCAAGGGAAGTCTATCCGTTCGTGAATGGTACGCGAAGCGGAACAATATTTATGGATGAAATTGTTCGTATGCTGTCGGGGGAAATTTGTTTCCCGATACTGGCGTTTGCTGAAACTCTCGGTGAAGCGGGATATGAAGTTGAGATCATCCTAAACGGAAAAACCTACACCTATAAGCCGGATTCCATAGACGCGAATCCGACTGATCCGCCAATCGAACCCGGTTCCGAGCCATCATCGGAACCGGAAGTCTCCGACGCGCCAATTCCGCCTGATCAGTCGGGCGATCCCGGCGACGAGTACGGCGATGGGAATGAACCCGATGATTCATGGAACGACCTCGGTCATAGTGAATATGGCTATTCGGAAGATTCGGGACAGTATGACGTTCCCGGTTATTGGGAATCCAACGAACTGATTGAGGACTGGTCGGATGGCCCGACATCGCTCTATTTACCGATGGAACCAACCGACGTCATATCGGGATACCACGGAACAACATTTGCCGGACACTACAAATTCACGAATGAGCAGATTGTTATCGTCTTTAATGATGATAATGTTTCGGGGGTCTATTGGGGTACTCCCGTTGATGTATACTTTCATCTTGATTTGGATCATCCGATGATTGACAACCAGTATAACGGGTGGATTCAATTGCAATGGAAGTCGGACGGTCAAAACCCGTTAATTGAATACGAATCAGTCGATCTTGTGGCGGTATCCCCGACAATCCTGTACGCGCCTGCGTTTGAAGCGATATTCTATAAGGTCAATTGAATAAGATATTTCCGAACGGAAGCGGGACATTAAACGTATCCAGTACGGGAGCTAACAAACACGCAATTCACGTAAACGCAGGGCTTGAGATAGTCGGTGTAACGGTGAATGCGAGTTCAAACGGGAGTTCTGCTTATTGTGTATATGTAATGAACGACGACTTCAAAATGGAGAGCGGTGCCCTGAAGCTTTCTACGCGCCGTTGATACACCTATTACAGCATAAAATCTGAGAGGGCTAAAACCAAGCCTTCTCAGGTTTTATTGCGTTCAGGCAAACTTTTTTTCTTCACCGACCTTGACAACACGCTCGGGAGGGTTTACTGCCTTCCGGGAATTTTTTTATTTGAAAATACCCTTGACATTACAAATCTAAAAACCTGTCTGTTTTTACCAATGATTTACCCCAAGCGGTACAACTGGTAAGCGGCGGCGCGTTTACGATGATTCTCGGGGTAATTGAACTCATAGTCGCTATGGCTTACATGTTTTACATGAATTGGCTGTACACTCTTATCTTCATAGCCACTTTTCCTGTTCTTGTGTTGATTCAAACGGCAATTTCAACCCCTATTAAAAAAACAGCGCGTAAGGTTATGGAAACACGCTCGGACTTTAATGCCATCGTCAATGATTCATTACAAAACATCTCCACCGTCATTGCGTACGATCTTGAAGAAGAACTGGAAAGCCGCTATTTGTCTGCATACAAAAAGTATTTTGCTTTTGGTATGCGTGAAATTTTCTTGAAAAGCACCACAAGAATTGCCGGTAACGTAACATCGACGCTACCATTGGTGTATCTGTATATCATTTCGGGTTTCGCTGTGGTGAATGAAACCATGTTAATCTCAGACTTTATTATTTTTACGGGCTTAGGTTTAATGGCGGCCAGCTGGCTTATGGGTTTGGGCAATATCTTAAGCAATGTAAGAGTTTGGGCGGCAGGAGCGGTAAGGTTAAACGAGTTTACCACAGGCGATCCAGAAAATGTTGGCGAAGAACAAAGCGTTACGATAAGAGGAAAGTCAGCTGTTACGTTTACAGATATCAGCTTTGCTTATGCGATCGACGCCCCGGACGCACTGAGTAATGTAACATTTGAAATTACGCTTGGCAAGAAAGTGGCTATCGTAGGCGGTTCAGGGTCGGGGAAATCCACTACACTAAAACTGATGCTGGGTTTGTATGAACCTAAAAGCGGCATGATTAATGTATTAGGCAATGACACGAAAAAAATCGGCAAATACGCCCTGCGGGACGCTTTCGCATATGTACCACAGGATTCTTTTCTGTTCCCGGTATCTATCGGTGAAAATATCACATGCAAAAAGGAAATAACGCTCCATGAACAAGCCAAACTTGAAAAAGCCTGTCGTGACGCTGGAATACTTGATTTTATAAACAGCCTACCTGATGCGTTTGACAGTATGTTGTCTGAATCCGCTGAAAATATCTCGGGCGGCCAGCGGCAGCGTATCGCTATGGCAAGGGCTTTTTACAAAGACGCGCCAATAATTCTATTTGACGAAGCCACATCCTCACTTGACCCAACAACAGAAGCGGAAATATTAAAAAGTCTTGAAGACGCCACAAAAGACAAGACTGTAATAATGGCGACCCACCGCGCCGCCGCAAAGGCTTTTTGCGATACTGTAATCGCTTTGGAAGGGGGCAGGCTTGAATGATTTATTACAAAAAGCTGTTAAACTTCATGCGTCCCTACATGTTTCTATATGTCGTTGGGCTATTCTTGTACAATACTAATGGCTTTGCGTTTCAATTCATAATAGGGTTTGTGAGCAGTAATGTGATGACTGGCATTTTGGCCGGAGATATTAGCGAGATAATTATGAGAACTGTCTTATCCCTTGCCGTCTATGTGGGATTAATGTCCGTTTCCGGCATCGGACTTTATCTTGGAATGAGGGCGTTTTATCATGCAAGAATGGATTTGAAACAGCGGTTGTTTCGTTGTTTCGTTAGAAGCGAGCTGGAGGCAAGTCAAGCCGCCCACAGCGGGGAAGGCATAGCAAAGATAAACACAGAGGCCGACCTTGCGACAGCGGATTTATATTGGAATGTTGTAAATTCGTTCTTAACCCCCTTGATAGGCACTGCACTTTCCGCTATAACCATTTTTGTTGTTGATTGGCGAATTGGTTTAGCCGCAGTCGTGCTTGGCTTTATTGCTTATTTTTCACAAATCCGTTTTGTGAAGCCTTTGGCAAAAATCGGAAGAGAAAGACTTGACGCCAATACTGAAGCAGTAAAGGGTATCAGCGATATTTTCCAAGGGGCAATATCTATCAGGGCTTTTAATATGCAGGACAAAGTGTTAGATACTGCTAGTACGTTGTAACATCTAAAAGTTGATTTAACCCACAACAGGGTATAAATGTCTGAGCTTAGTTCTTGCATCATTGGTTGTGAACTGCCAATGAACACTCTTCTGATTAGCGTTACGATTTGTATGCCAAAATGTCAGTTCTGAATTTAGTTTCTCCAAGTTGTCTATGCGCCTATTGCCGAGACACTGCCGACCAAGAGCAGACAATTCTATTTCAGCAATGTTCAACCAGCTTCCGTGTTTTGGCGTGTAGTGTATATCAAGCCTTTGTGCGAGCGCGAATGCTTCGGCAGGGACGAACGCTTCATAGAGCGACGAGATGTTATGAGTGTTAAGATTATCTGCTACCAGTATGACCTTTTTTGCATCGGGGTATCGCTCATTCAATAACCATTTAATTTGCATAGCCCAATCTGTCTTTTTTCTGTGTTCCTGTGCGTCAGCACTGCGCCAACCGGCTAAAGGTTCGGTGAACAAGAAAATACAGCAGGTGCCATTGCGGATATATTCGTTGTCTACGCGTTCCGCTCTCCCGGGAGCCATGCTTATCTTCCGCCTTGCATCGGAAAGCAACTGCAATGGCTTCTCATCCATACAAACCACTGGGTAGTCAGGATTATACGGGCGGCTGTACACTTCAAGCACATCTTCCATATTGGCGACAAAAGCTGCGTCCTGTTTCGGCGGGATACACCAGCACTTTCTTAAATGAGGCTTAAGTTCGTTTTTTTTAGAGTCCGGCTCACTGTCATATGCGACACTGAATCGATGTATCCAAGCTCGACAACCTTGTCGGCAAGCAGTCTTACGGTCCACCGATCATATCCCTTAGGCGGCTCGCTGCAGCACAAAGCAATTATGTGCGCTTCAAAATCCCCGTCAGCTTTAACTGGAACCGGTGAGCCCTCGCGTTTGCGCCTGTGCAAAAAATCCTCTATGCCGAGTTCGATAAAATCGCATTTCGCATTATGCACGGCCTGCTTCGATATCGACAGCTGGCTTGCAATATCTGCTTCCTTCGTTGGTGTGCGTCCATACGAGGAATCCAAAGCAAGAATTATCTGTGCTCGCCGGATGAGCCTACTTGGATGCGTTCCCTTCGATGTGAAGTCCTGTAGCGCGTGACGTTCTTTTTGGGATAGCTTTATCGTTCTTTTTATGTTACTCATAGCGTACCCTCCGTTCATAGTTTATCACTACTTTATAGGGTACCACAATATGAATTCAAAGTAAAGTTTTAATTGTTA
>Ga0099364_10006263_pt1 | contig 17390 bp, 19 predicted proteins | sample TergutTh196P3_FD_73070 | JGI IMG/M metagenome (GOLD analysis project Ga0099364, IMG submission 73070) | Microcerotermes parvus P3 segment gut microbial communities from Pointe-Noire, Republic of the Congo - Th196 P3 | ecosystem: Host-associated > Arthropoda: Insects > Digestive system > Gut ... | reverse complement strand
ACTCATTTTCTGTAAACAACTTACATTTGGAGTTGTTTTTCGATGCGGTCGAAGATGCCGCGATCCATCCAATAGCGAAAACGGCAGTAAATACTGTTCCAGTTGCCGAACTTTTTCGGCAAGGCTCACCATTTACATCCATTTTCAGCGATGGAGTGCAAGGCTTGAAAAAACAAAAGAGAGTCAATCTCAACATTGCCGCGTTGTTTGGGCAACAAGTGTTGGATACGGTCAATATGTGCTTGAGTCCATTCCATAACGCATATAAAGAGTCCACCTCAACACGCTCATATGACGGACGTATTTGCAGTAAGGGATAGGAAACATTAAACCTCTGAAATTCTAGATACGTCATGAATGAATAATCCACGTCGAGTTTAATTTTTTTCACGCACTCTGTAATCTTTATTAAAGTTTCGGTTGATATTTTTTCTTTCACATCAATAATCATTTCCAGTGAACGTAAACAATCACCAATCTGTCCTGCTTTACACAACATAGACGAGGTTCCGAATGTTTCAGTAGATTCCAAGTGAAAAAAAAAGACGCTCAAGCATTGTCGCCAGTTCGGTATATTCTCCTCGCTGCAAAGAATTATCTATTGCCACATTAATATTGATGAATGTAGCGTATAATTGCAGTGAATTATTTTTGCAATATTCGCATTCATGCACTACAGATTGTATACCATTAACTTTTCTTTTGTCGTTTATGATATCCAATAAAAAATGCTCTCCATAGAGAAATTTAAATAGACTACGATCTTCGTCAGACAACACCGAGTGTTCACGTGCGAAGCATCGCAAACATTCTGATAGAACAACATGATATCCCGCTTTGTCAACACAAGGTGTTTTCAAGATATATACAACGAAAATTGCGATTATAATAGTAATCGCAATAGTTATGGTAATCGCAGTGCGTTTAAACATTAGTGTGTTCATTTGAAAAGTTGCTGCATTAGAAATCTTTTACTATCTCCACTCGCTGTATTGTTCGGCACCAATCGCCGAACAATACAGCCATCCACGAAACAATCCCTGCCAGTACCCCGCCAAGTTCTAATTTGTGCACCTTTTCGCGTCGCGCGGGGTATGATTTACCGAAAGGAACACGAAACATGCCCCACAAAACTAAGTTTGTTCATGTAATCAGCAAAAATCTATGTAAGGACCCACTCATAAATAATCTGTCGAATTACATACTTGCACAAAAAGTTGATTTCAGTTCGAAAAAAAAACACACGGTGGGATTGTAGCAAAACACCACTTTTTGTCAATACCAATTCGGGCACATCTTATTTCTACGGAAGCCCTAGAGCGAATCCTCAATTTGTCTGGACTCTATAATTATTCCATATCCAGCGTGTTTGAAATAGTTTTTGCACTCTTCAAGTGAAATGGGTAGTTTGTGCGGTGATACTGCCACGGCGAGTGTGTTGAAAACGAAAACCGTTTTTGAACGCAAAAATGTTGCTTGACTTCCTGCCATTCGCGTGATAAAATCGGTGGTGGCGCGTGGCGATGAAAATAAAGGTTGAAGTGCGGATGTCGCCCGTTGCCGCGTTCCCAGGTTTAACTCGCAACAAAAAAAATAAAGGAGATTACAATGAACACACAACCGAATGGAAAAATGCGGCGCGTGCCCACTGTCATACCCTCGATTGCACCCTTGATTTTCTTTGCTGTGTCGCTCGTCGTTTTCACACTTGCAATATTGGCTTTTCGCTTTGGCTCTGACGGCAAGAGATGCGTTCATGTTTTGGCGTCGTGTGCGGTACTGAGTAACATTGGAGAAAATGGTGGCGAATTTGATCAGATGCTATTTCCTTTTAAGTTTTCTACTCGTGGACACCAAGTGAATATATCCTTTCAAAGAAAACATATTGATAATGAAAAGGACGAACAAATATTGCATTTCGTCGTCAGTGTTCATTATCAAATACCATATTGGATGCTTGCAGAATCGAAACAAACTGAAATTGCCGCTACAAAAAATATTATTGGGACAGAATTGTTAAAACTATTGGGAATAGAAAAAGCCCGAGTCGAGTGGTAATGTCTCTCCTGCCCCAGAGCGTGTGTGGTAATTTGTCCTGTTAAACTGGAAGAAATAGAAAGCAAAAATAGGGGAGATACGAGCGATGCCATTCCTGACCAATTTGGGATAGCCGCCGCATTTTGTGCCGGAATAAACAAATCGACTATCCCAAAATTAGCCTGACACAACACACCAGTGCCCTACCGCCTCTAAATCTATGAGTGTATTAGTGGGCCAGTGCGTCAAATAAAGCCAGATTTTTCCTGAAAACACACAGAATCAGGAGAGATGGGGTACTGCTCCTTATCATGCTGCGCAAATATCAAAATTAGCAGTAAGCTGGGTTCCTAGGTAGTTCCAAGGACCAAGCTGATCTACCCAACGCTGTAAACCAACAGAAACAGAAACACAGGGAACCACCGAAAAACACTCACAGTAATATTCCTTTTCATAAAAATGACCGTTAATGGAGATAATAACCCATGCAACTCGTCCACTGAAGATTAAACTTGCATTTTGCCCTGTTCCAACCGTGTGGCCTGATAATTTACCTCCACTTCGATTATACTTCACTTCCAATATGATCTCGTCTTTATCTCCAAATAGCCATTGCGCATTTGACTGCCACATTTCGTAATAAAATCTATGGGTTGTGCCAGCAGAGGGGCACTTTCGTGCATTCGTTCCCCTACCACCTGGTCCAGCAGAGAAACTAAAATTGTTAATTTCATCATATTTATTGATAAAAGGACTCCAAAAATCTGTCGGTACTGTTTGATTTGAATGGGCAACTGTCATCTGATAGATAGAATACCCCAATACTAAAGATTGCGGCAATAATTGCCTGTTCTGGTCCTGGTAAAGTCACAGTTTCCTTAACGAGTTTATGAAGTTGCTTTGGAAACAATCACAAAGGAATAATTATTCTGAAAATACTGTTATTCTTCCTCTCTGTTTCTGGTGCAAAGTTTGAATTTTTTTCGCGTCAGCAATTTTTTTTAACATTCCTATGTTTGTCGTTACCGGAATAAAATAAACTTTTCCATCGGCTGCCAATATCGGAACAGAGGTGTCCTCTCTATCGCAAAGAACAATTTTGTCATTTCTTACTTCATAGAGTTTTGCATTATCAGGCATGGCATTAAGCATCTTCCATAATTCTATGTCTCCATTTTCATACCAATTAAACTGTGCTCTTTTTACCCCAAGAATTACAGGCATTTGGTCATGTATGAATGGCGGAATCATGAGCAATAATGACGCTACGTGATCTCTGCCTCTGAAACGAAAACAATCAGGGGGTTCAAGTAGATTGTATTGGAGTTCATTACGATTTATATAGTCATGATGAAATACTTGTGCAAGTATTTCATCGATTTCATGCGACAAATAAAAAAATGGTAGAAGTTGTACTCGCCATGAAAACTCTCTAGCATTGCAACCGATGGGGTGTCGAATATCTACTCTGAAATCATACTCATTGTTTCGCTGCATCAAGCCTGGCTCGCCGCTAGAGGATTCTTCACTAAAAAACGACGCGTGAGGAAAATGCCCATTTTCTATCTGATAAGCAAGGAGCGCAGCTTTCATTGTAAAGGAAAGCCATGTTGAATTGGCATCTTCAAAAGTATGAATCCTGGGGAACATTCGATAGAGGAGCTCCAATGCGAAGCACAAGGTTAGCCCAATGATACCCATGATCATCAGGTACTTCAAACGCAAAAAACAATTCTGCATAGCAACTCCCCCGTATATGTGTTTACCAAACTCGGGTACTAATTCCCTTTTCACTACGAACTTGCTTATCACTGAAATACAGACCACAAAGCATCTGGACATGTGAGTTTAATACAATCAGTATTGCACGTTTTACTCCATTGCTTCTTAATTGTGTCCAAACTCCAAGTCTTATATGCTTCGCAGGAAATGCGAATTCCGTAATATATCTCCAGATTCAAGTAATCTTGTTCAGTCAGTTGTCGATTGGTCTCACCCCACAAGTAGGTTACGGTGATACCAAGATCGGATAAAGCATTAACAGATGACCATATTCCATTCCATCTATTCATGAACAGACGCATGCTTTCCGCGTCACCAACAGGACAACTTCCGTCAAGCCGTTCCTCCCATCGATCAACGGAAGTACCAACTCCCAACATAGTCACAAGCCCGTCTAACATGTATGCTAGTGCTTCGTCGGCATCGGCACTCCAGAATCCCAACTTTGTGTCATTATAACCATGTGCTGCTTCATGGATTGCGGTAACTCCGCTAATATTGGGGGGAAATGCGAAGGTATTCCAAAATGGAGAGTACGAAGCCATGGCACCTGGATTTTGACCAAATTGAAACTGATAGGGATATCCCAGAAGGTTGTCACTCAGTTTTCCCATAAACTCGTTGATTCCAAACATTTTTGTGAATTGCAGGGCAACATTAGGCTGTCCCGGAACCTTTCTTTGTGTTGCAGATGTCCACCCGTCGTTAAAGGCCGCTAAAAATGTGTCTTTCGGAGTAAGTCCAAAAACGTCATTAACTGCAAGTGCCCTATTCTCCACATATCTTGCTAGATTCCCATCCTTCGCCATAAACCCGATGGGATCTTCACTCACCCAGCGTCCGACATTTGGATCGTACCAGCGATTGATATTCCACTGCAAGCCGGTTGCATCGTCGAACATCTTGGCGGTATAGCGGAACGGCAACTTTTCGCCGGTTGATGAAACCAACTTGCCGAAGGCATTGTATTCCAAGTGTGAAACGACCTTTCCGTTCATGTTGATAACGTCTCTTACCGTATTAAGGTGATCCCGCAACGTCCACGCATCATCCATTGCCAGGAGTTCATCTTGCATCGCACCCCAGAGATAGCGATGCTCAATTCTACCATTTCGCAATGAACAAGCAATTTGCCAGCCGTCGTGGAGGAACAATTCGTCGTTCCGGCACACCAGCCGATTGTGGTAATCGTAGTTATACTCGACCGATTTGCCGTTGTCAAGCACCCTGACAAGGCGATTTCGGTAATTGCTGTCTTTGCTCCCATTGAAAAATGCAAAAAAGTAACATAGAATGAGCGTTCAAAACCCGTTTGGGCAACACTGGAAAACTTTATGAACGTTGAATTGTCGGCATCCCCGCTCGCAGACGTTTGCCCGTAACCCCTTTCCGCAGGAGCCTCTCTCATGAAAGTCAATCGCTCGTTTGTAGTATCGACCCTATTACTTTTTGTGTTCGCCGGTTGTACACCGCACTTTTCCTTGGCGGAAGAGAGTTCCGTTGTCGTGGTGAGAGGGCACGGCGTTCACTCCAATGAAGTACGTTTTGCCACATTTTCGCCGGACGGAAAAAATATCGTCTTGGTGAGTGTTGACGCTATCCCGAGAATTGTGGATGCAACTTCAGGAAAGGAACTGCAAAAATTCGTGGGCCATTATGGTTCTGTTAAATCCGTGCATTTTGCGCCCGACGGACAAAAGATAGTATCGGCATGTACTGATAATATACGAATATGGGACGTTGAGACTGGCGTGGAACTCAGAAGATTGGAATCTGTACAAGGGGAACGACGTAGCACTTTTAATCACGCATCCTTTTCCCCTGACAGTAAAAAAATTGTTGCCGCAGATTCTTCAACCGTTCAGATATGGGATGTTGAATCTGGAAAGCTCTTGCGTCAGATGAGTGGACATGCATTGGTACCAAATTGGACAGTTGCACATTCCAGCCGCAGGATTTCTTCGACGTTCTTTTCACCCGATGGCAGAACAGTTGTATCATCAGGCCAGCAAGACCGGACCATCCGCACGTGGAATGCTTATACAGGCAAGGAATTGCAGATAATGACGGGACATGAAGACTATTCTATTGCTTTTGCTACCTTTTCACCGGACGGCAAGCGAATTGCTTCGGCAGGTGGAGAGTTTCACATTTGGGATGCCCTTACCGGGCGAGAATTACTGGGTCAAGAGGCCTACGTGGGAAGAACTAGATGTGTCAGTTTTTCTCCAGATGGGAAAAAGTTGATTGTAGCGGGAGATGGTGTTGCGGCTACCGTCACAGGCCTAGACGGACTGGCCATATCGTTTGGCATTGCCCAAAAACCTGATCCGATCTTCGTCAGAATTTTTGATTCCGAATCTGGAACGGAATTACAAAACATTGTCGGACATACGAAACGTGTTTGGACTGCCTTTTTTTCTCCCGACGGGACAAAAGTGGTGACTGCCAGCGACGATGGAACTGCCCGGATTGTCAATGTGCAATAGTAGTAAGTGTGCAGGCCTCTGGATCATTGACTGCAAAACAAAGAACAGGCACCATCTTCAACCATCGACCCTACGTCTGATGTAGCACCTCAAGTCTCTAAACAAGAGGTGCGGTGCTACACCTCTCAAAGAAATACCAGCGGGAAAGTATCTCCTGCTAACCACATGAAAAACTATCTTTTGCGTCTCCTTTACACTTTTCCATGCCTTGAAGCATTTGATTCTGGTCCGCGGGAAGCATGTATCCATGAGGCGATATATTGCAACGGTAAGCAGAATTTTTTTTCTTCCAATATTGTCGCTTCCAGACAAGACAGCAAGTTTCTTCAACACAGCACTCTCCAGCAAACGCTCTATTTTCGCTGTTTTCATACGAAAACGGCTACGTCAATGATCGCAGGGCACCAGGAGAATTTACCGTACGCTTTTAATTTGAACCTCGCTTTTGGTTAGACTTATTTCAACTATCGTGTCTGGCTTGGAGATAACATACACGTTGTCACATACGATTATTCGACCATTGTGTGTGACCTCTATTATATGGCAGTCAAATTTGAAAACGGCGTTGCCAGTCTCGCGACAATAGTATGTTTCAAGGTAATTTATTCTTCTTTTAGTGCTAACATCAAAGTATGAATGTACTGAATGACACCAACGTTTTGGAAAATAAAGCCGTGTCACTGCCGCAAATGGATCAAATTCTTTTCGCAAAAACACACGTTCTGCCCCACCGCTTCTCCCTCCAGATTCATACTCCTCATCGATAACAACACGGAACATCTCGCGTGAGGTTGTTTTGTCAGATAAGATAAGATGTATACTATTGTCATAGACAAGAACCCTATATCTCCCGAGGTTTTGGTCTAGTTCGAGAGACCAATAAAAGAAGCACTTGCTAAATGAAAGGATCCCAAGCAACAAAACAGCAGTAACACAACCAATCCCGAAATACAAGCACAATTTTGACGACTTGTTGAATTTTGATAGCAGTTTCATAAAAATTTCCTTTTGCAACAGTTCCAACTACTTCTGGCAACACCCGGCACACAGTGCATGATCCACCCGCATTCTAAATCGCGGGCCAGATCATACACATCGTGCTTCATTAGCACACACACTCGAATTCCCATTTTTTCGACAACCCGGTCTTCATGGTTTCTGATATTTGCCATGCTACTTGGATCCCAATTATCGATACTCCTTTATAAGTCGGAGTCAAATTCAATGTAATCGACTGGTTGGAGGAATACCCAGCACCAGCAGCAACAAAAACAGTTCCTTTCTTGTTATTTTGTGCGTCTATCTGTGAATAAATCGCAGCACTCGCAACAACATACCTATCTTGAATTTCCACTCCCCCTGGACCATTATCTATTATTGTCATTTCTCCAGTTCCTAGATTACATTTCACATCCGCTTCGTAGTTGCCTGCATTTGCACTATAGGGCCCCCACACCCCCCACCGTGCGTAGTGCGACGACGCTCTGACATGAACCCGATAGGACCATTCCGTGTACTTTGCCGACCATGTCCTTGCAACCAGAGTGATATTTGCTGGCAAACTTCCGGGCAAAGGTGCCTCATGATCTACCCCAGAAATGATATTGATTCTATACCGTCGCCCCTCCGAGTCTACGAAAAGTATTGGATTTAATCCACAATATCGGTACAAATTAGTATCTCCCGCAATAAACCCGATGGGATCCTCGGAAATCCATCTTCCCACATCGGCATCGTACCAGCGATTGATATTCCATTGCAAACCGGTTGCATCGTCGAACATCTTGGCCGTGTAGCGGAACGGCAACTTTTCGCCGGTTGATGAAATCAACTTGCCAAAGGCATTGTATTCCAAATGCGAAATGGTTTTGCCGTTCATGTCAATAACATTTCGTACCGTATTAAGGTGATCCCGCAACGTCCACGCATCATCCATTGCCAGTAGTTCATCTTGCATTGCACCCCAAAGGTAGCGGTGCAAGATTTTATCATTTCGCAATGAACAAGCAATCTGCCAGCCGTCGTGGAGGAACAATTCGTCGTTCCGGCGGACCAGCCGATTCTGATGGTCGTAATTATACTCGACCGATTTGCCGTTGGCAAGTACCCTGACAAGGCGATTTCGGTGATTGCTGTCTTTGCCCCCATTGAAAAATGCAAAAAGTAACATAGAATGAGCGTGTTTTGAGGTTCGCGTTTTGGAGGGTATTGGGGTGAGTCAGGCTTTCGTTTGTTCTCTTGTTTCGGGCTGTGTTGGCTTTTGTGTTTTTATGTTTTACCACCATGTTTGTTTGCCCACTCTTGGGTATGGGTGTGTGAAAACCGCTGAGATAATAGAAAGGATTGATGCGATTGTTCTAGTCCTTGAAACTCGTTTTGGTGATGTACCCATACGAATAGCCAATGCTATTAGAGAGATCACAGATCGAGAAACTCTCAATAAAATGCTAAAATGTGCTGCCAAATGTGGCTCACTGAACGAGTTCTGTGAGGAGTTGACATTAAAATAGATAGCGATTGGTAGACTACGAGGCTTTCTGTATTATTTTTGCAATGTAAGAAACGGTAACCGAAAAAACTTTGAGAAGGGCAAAAATAACCATTTGACAAGCAATGGTGTGTTCTGTTGTACCGATGACGATGCCGACGCTGCTGTTGCCATATTCTCACGCCAATTGACCAGTTGAAATCAGCGTGAGAACCCTAGGCATCCGATGGCGAGATTTCCACCGAGGAACCACTAACAAAGGAATCAAGGCAGCATCATCGAAAACCGTTACGTGGTATGCATGGCTTTGCAGATCATAGAAGCTTGCATGAAGCATTGAACTCGTGTGGAAAATTTTTACAACGTACCGGCAGGAGGAGCATAGGTAAATCCGTGGTCATCGCAATAATAAGCGCTGCTACAAGGATCGGCAGTACATTTGCCTGTACCATTTTGTTCTTTTGGGATGACAGGCAAGATTGTTATTTTTTGCAAAACTTTGTCCGTTTTGGGATACAATTCATACTGGTACGAAGTGGCAATCGGCATTTTTGCCTCTTCATCGGAGAATTGAATGTCTTGCTTTGTTTTCCATTTTATCTTACCAGTCACATCGAATTTCTCATATCGAACTTCTTCTTGAATGATAGGCGTGCCATTTATTCCATTCTGGATTGTCTTTCGGAAAAACTCTGATTTTGGGCCGTTTTGTTCATCATCGTAAAATTCACTGATTTCGATCATCCCTTTATCAGGCGAAAGCTCAAGTGCCAATGTTGTTTCTTCTCCAGCAATAATGATATAACCAAGTACAACGCCACCGGAATATGTGTGAGTACGTTTACCTTCCATATTATATCGGAAATGATAAATAGTAGAAGGTTCGTCAATTCCCAGCGGAGCGACTTCTTCTCGAAGCAATACTTCTCCACGATTGTTGGTGAATACAATGTTCTGTTCACCAAACGGGCCGGTCTCAACAGTTTTACGATGCACTGCATTCACGTCGTTGGTGTCAGGATACTCGATGTATTCCATCGTGATCAGTTTCCGGTTACGATCCACGCGTTCCAAAACAACACGTTGTTTTTCATCGTACTCGTAATACTTCGTTGCGAATTCCAAAGCCTCTGAATCTGGGGTACTACAATGACATGTACTACCGATCTTCAGAGTGAGCAACTCATAATCCGCCGGGAAGAATGCCATTTTCATCGCATGTTTCGGACCGCCTACTTCACCATCTTTGTAATAGCGGTAAGAATAGGTTTCCAGTGGCCGCCACGAATCATTGATTGCCATTTCTGTAACAACGGCTTTGAGGTCGCCTGCATTACCACACGAGTCTTCATCCGTGTAGTACGAATAAAGAACTCGTTTGACCGGTTTTAATACTTTGCTATTATTTTGACGCAATTTGATGGCTGCCAATAAACCTTCCGAATTATACGTGTATTCCAATTCGGCAAGGATATCCTCGACCATATCTTTATGGAATACTACCACTTTAACCAGTTGTTGGCCTTGGTAGACGAATCTTGTTACTTTTCCGTTGTCGGCAACAGCGGAAATCGGAAGTCCTTCTGGAACCAGACCATCAGGGTCATTGCTGAACGTCCAGACTGTCCCATTACTACGGGTTACAATAAAAGTCTTTGTCTGAATATCAATACTCAATGTATCTGGAAAATCAAAATGAGCAAGATGAATACCTTGTGCATCAGGCGTCAGGTTAAAATGCACACTATCATTTTCCGAAAATTCGGTTCGGTAGAAAGTTCCCCAAAGACTTGTTTTTGGAAGTCTATTGGTTTGCCAACCGAAACCGTTCAAACTCGACTCGTTGAATTTCAAGTTGTCATACTTGCGTTTGTGGACATGAGAGACAGCACCTTCTTGTAATTCGATATCTGGCACCTCCATCTGGATCTGACCGTCATGGTATCTGACAGGATAACAGGTAACATTTGTTCCTGGGCCACAGCTGGAGCAACTATAGTAAGATGATGAACTTGGCCAATTTGGGCTCACACTGCTTGAACTACTACTGCTCCAGGAACTACTACTCCACGAACCACTACTACTCCAGGAATTGCTGCTCCACGAACTGCTACTCCACCAGGAACTACTGCTCCATGAACTGCTACTCCACCAGGAACTACTGCTCCATGAACTACTATAACTACTAGACATAATAAATCTCCTATAAAAAGTGTTCGATTCCAAAATTGGAATCGGTTAGTAAGTAGACCGCGAAAACCGTTTTCGCGATCTTTGTTTTCATAAAGACCATCTGTATGAAAACATTTTTTGTTTTTGATTCGTTTAATAACCATCCGCGATTTTTCAGGAAATGCAAGCACGAATCAACGCTTATTCCTTTTCTTCTTGGTTTTTTCGCGAGATGGAATGCACGGGATTTTAGGAAGCATGAACTGCATAAAATCGGCCTCTTCATTCATGCTCCTTCTACGCGTTATAGGTATTGCACCAGGGCGAATCTGTTCCACATTGTCATTACTTGGACAGGTTTCCGTTTTAACATTCTTGTGCAAAAAGCATAAATCATCATTTGTTTCTTTAATGAGTAACAATGCATTTTGCAACTGTTGCGGCGATGGAACATGTTGTAAAAAATTACACAGTTCCAGTAGAATTCGCTCTGGTTCCGACTTCATCGCATCGTATTGAATGCGAAGTAGATGCGGTTGATACTTTTTAAAAAATTCTTCGCGGGCATCTGCCAGGCGACGAAAGGCATGCTTGGCAGCACTTGGATGCCAGCATCAAGGGACTTGTTTCATGGACTCATAGCACTCTTCACTACTACGTTCAACACAAATAAACTTTGGTTCTTGCCATGCTTCTATGATTTCAGGGCCCATAAGTGAAAGCATCGGATGTTTACCATTCATCAAGGATTTTTTTAACTCGCTCTTGATTTTTCATCAGAATGACACCGGAATTGGACAAACCGGGACACCATCGTAGCGACTCACTGCTGCAATCTTGCGCCATCAGGATTGATTTACCTTGCAATTCCGGGAGCAATTCATTTTCCAGCGTTAGTTCATGGCTATAAAAAACAGAATCCGCATCGAGAAACAGTAAGTAGTCGCAATCACGAAGTTCGTCAAGGATGATAGGAACTTTGTGCCAACAGATGTGTCGATCATTTCGCGGTTCATCGCGGCGCACGACGTAGTCATATCCATGCCGTTCACAATAACGACGGTTAATCTTTTCGCTCCACGGAAAGTATTCCAACTCTCCGTGCATATACTGTATGATTTTGATTTTAGGTTTACTCATCATGGTTTGTACCTCCACAAAAAAGTGATTTGGCTTTCGGCAATCCGAACACGTTAATTTTTTCATACATGTCGGCGTGTTGAAATTCTTCGGGACAAATACTGCACTGCTCGCAAACTTCGCCCGTCATAAATTTTTCGAGTTCTTCGTGCGTACAGTCAGACGTTAACGGCTGGTAGTCGAGGACTACTTTCCAATCATCAAAGGGGATGAATCCTTTTTTGACGGCGTAGGAATAACATTCCAGTTGCGGACAGCGATACAAACAGTTGTCGATCAGTGTTGTACACATATTTTTGACATAACAAATCTTCCATGCCTTTTCGGGATTGCTTTTGTAGGGAGTAGCACGGCCCTGCTCATCGATACGATAACACTTCATCCAAAACCAGTTGCTTTGTGTTACATGCGGTTTGATGTCGTGTTTTCGCAAGGTTTCAATTCCTGCTTCAAACATTGGATTGTAGTATGGATCATCAAAATGTCTCGATACCGTCACATGGGCTCCAATTTCTTTCAATGCGAAAAACAAGGAATGTTCCATCTTGGGAAGTAGTAATCCATTGGTTACTACTTCGATTCTGGATTCGGGCCAATGAATTCGCGTCTCATAGACAATGGATTCCAAATGTGGATGCAAAAGCGGCTCGCCTCCCATAATTCGGACATTGTTTGGCCGAATTTTTTTATTCCAAGACCGATACCAAAGTAGAAGGTCATCCAATGGAACGATTCCATTCATAAATCGTCCCAGATGGGTACAATACTCGCATTTGAGGTTGCAACCATAGACAACGTTCATCTCCAAATTGGTTACCGGAACTTGATGTGGTTTTGTTAAGTGTTTCATTGTTGTTTGTGAAAATTTTGCCGTGCGCAAGTTGTGTTGTTTATGTCAATTCTCGAATGGAATGTCCGAATCGACGAAAAATTTCATCATCAAACACTTCATTTTGGTCATGATATTCAAAATATGCCGCATCGCAGGGCGGAACATTATTAAGGCGTGGCCGCTTTGCTTTGACCTCCCAAAAATCCTGCCATGACCGTATGACGTAATGGTTCAGTCGAATTTTTTCTGTCGAAATTGCATGACTTTGCCAAGTAACAGGTTCATGATTTTCATTGACTGTGTTCCCATCTTTCGTTGGAAAAAAATGGACATAGTTAGGTCGATCCAGAAGAACACGTGCAGGCTTGATGATGCTTTTTACATATTGATTTGATTCCCAATTCGTTTGGCTACGGTAGAGAAAATGTCCAATATGGTTTGGAGGACGAGTGACCTTTCCACTTGAGCCATAAATTGCCCAGTTGATAGCCAGTCCGTTGTTCGCTTCATATTCTTCCAAGGTTTCACGAATATCATCCCGTTGTCGTGGCAGGATAAATTCATCAAGATCAATAATTGCTAACCAATGTGTTTGGCCGATCGAGTCTCTGATCATTTCACGATATGCATTCGTTTGATGCACTACGAGCCCATCACGAACAGCCTCGGAACATTCGCGAATATGGATATTTTCTACAAGCCCTCGATCAACATAGGGTTTGAGGATTCTGTCCGATACACGCGTATCTGGATCATCATTGTAGAGAATGAAATGTTCCACTCCCAACGCGTGATGATACATAATCCATTCGTCCAACCAGGAGTTCTCTTCCCGGAATATTGCTCCTATCGATAAATAATACATGTTTATAGTCTCCAATTTGATTCGTTGTTTTCATCCCATTTCGCAAGGGGACATTCTTCGGTTGCCATCGCAATTTTGTTCAGCGGTGCGGCTGGCATCAAGTTAACACGGCAGCCGCAATAACGGCACATTCCTTTATCGTAATCCTCACAGGGATTACAAAAGTTTTCGTAAATCCGCTTAATTTCCACTTCACTACGCACTGGTCGTCCTGCTTTGATCCAGCGAGACAATGCCCGTGTGTAACGATACGCCCGATTGAAAATGTTATTTGTTTCGCTCATCATTGACCTCGCTATTGTTCAAGTGTTTTTGGCCAAACGCACGTAGAGCCAAATATCGATTGGGTTCTATTTGTGATAATGTCCATTGATTCCGTTTCGATTCCGCTGTCCAGGGTATTGCTTTTATCAACACATTGTTAAATCTTATAGAGGCATGGTGTAATATAGCACCCGTCTCTTCTTTTGCTTGTTTGAGATAACCATCAAAACGTATATCGTCGCTATGTGACAGATGATAAACCGTTTCTTCATGGAGTTGAATTTTACGCAAATGAATGCGTAATCTTTCATCTAAATCTGTATCGCTGCACGTGGGATAGATGATGTTTTCATTGTATCCATTGCAAAACTCAAGGTGCCTTTTTTCTACATATAATAATCCCCATTTATGCCAATCTTCGCTCCAAACTCCTCCGATAAAGGAATGAGGCTGTATTTTGTTTTTCCCAAAAAAATTACCCTGTAAGATATAGTCGGATTCCAATTTCAGAACATACTTATTGGTTACTTGATCGATTGCCAAATTGTTGGAAAGGCCGTGTATGAACATATATTCATACTTTGTTTCAACGACCTTTATGCGTGCATTTTCAAATGGCTTGACCACATCCCAAACGCTTTCACAGCCGTCATCTCTGAAATCCACGACGATAATTTCGGAAACACCAACGGCTAACCAACTAGGCAAAGTTTGCTTAATGGTTTCGTTCCTGTTTCTCACAGCGGTAACGATTGTTGTTTCTAAAACGTTTGACATAATTCGATTGCATTGTTAATAACTTGATCCATATCGTAATACCGATAATCTCCCAACCTGCCGCCAACAATGACATTGTCCGGCAGTGCTCGTTTGTATTTTCTGTACAAACTTTTATTTCGTTCGGTTAAAACTGGATAATACCGTTCGTTAGTGCCATCAAATACACGAGGGTATTCGTAGGATATAACAGTCTTTGAAAAGTAACTTTCGGAAAAATGTTTATGTTCGATAATTCGCACATACGGCACATCAAGAGAAGGATAGTTGACACATGCCACCTCTTGAAATGTTCCCGCGAATTCTTTTTCAATGAATTCACGGCTCATGTATTCCAATTTTCCGAATCGGTAATCAAACAATTCATCAACACTGCCGCTGTAAATAACTCGTTTTCCTTCTTGGGTATCCTCGAGTGTAAAGCATCGGTATTCTATCGGTATGTTCCCGAGCATGTTTTGTATCATTTTGGTATACCCTTCTCTTGGAATGCCTTGGTATTTATCTTCAAAATAATCCTCATCCTCCGTATCTCTAAAAGGTATTCTCGCAATAGCATCTGTTTGTTTGGTATTCCATGCCTTGAGTGTATAACCGCGAAATAATTTTGCATAAACAACATCACGGCTATCGGTAGCCAATTGACGATAGGTCGTTTTATTTGGCGGGAACTGGATGTATTGGCCCTCCAAATAACAAAGAACCCGGTGTTTGTAATTGTTAAAGTCTGCAAACTGCCTGACAAAATCCCAAACTGTTTCTGATTTTGTATGGAATATGTGTGCACCGTGTTTGTGTACCATGATTCCGCGTTGCTTTACATCGTAGCATGTCCCCGCAATACGGGAACGTTCTATGATATTAACATTGAAACCTCGCTTATCTAACAAATACGCACAGGTTGCTCCAAATAAGCCTGCTCCTACTATTAAAAAATCTGTTTTATCTCGCATATTCAAATACCTCCAAGTCATGATGTTCATAACCTATTATCATTTACTTTGTTCCGTATAAAATGCAGCAATCTTTTCATCAATGTCAGGCCGTTCGGCAAGTTCATCAATCAAGCCAATGTAAGTCTCATTTTTCGTCCGGCATCCTATCAGTATTTCTTTTACTGTCTTACTAATGTCGTTCCGATTGATCTGTACCGTGTAGTAGGCTACTTTTTCGACACATGCCCTCCGTAGGTTCGGTAGTAGTATCTTTTTGATCCAAAGACAACCAAAGGCATGGGCTTTTTCTGCCGTCAATTCGGGAAAATGCTTTCGCCATATCCGCACGGCTGCCGAAATATCATGTGTTTTGTCTGCAATGTAAACATTTGCTTCCGATTTCAATTCTCGCATATGGTGATTTTCATACGCGGCATAAATCAATGGCTGATTGGCTTCACGGCACACAAGCATTGTCTCGGTACATACTTCGTGTTTTTCCGTATCAAGTATCATTAGCCCTGCCGTTGCTTTGCGTATGGACTTTGCCGTGTTGGAATCGATCCGTTCAATCTTGTCTACTACTTTACTCCACACGGGCATATCATTCGTTCGTATTTCGACGCCGGTTCGCGATACATGGACGCCTGATATTTTGTCTCGCAACACAATGATGAGAGTAATCGCCACCATGGAAACGGAGCCTATAATAATGGCAAGTGGCATAATTATCTTGGGTGTTAAAAGCTCTGTCATTGCTACATCACCTCCCTTCTTGTAATCTTGATCGGCGTCAAATTAAACCCGCTCGATTCCAAAAACTCTCCCTCTACCATACAAACTGCAAACGCATCGGCATATCGACCACTACACTGCTGGACAAATGTGTCAAAACTTTCCCAGATGACCGATGCAGGTTCTCTTTCCTGTCTGCCTACTTCCCAAAACTTTCCCCAAGAGCCTTGATGAGCAATGTATTCGGTGCCATCTACTTCTTTTCGATAGGCAACTCTTGCCGTTGCATGCATCCAGTTGCCGCGATTGATGGCTGTCTTGATGTTGCCGACATAGTTGACTTGTCGCGGGACAGCAACACTGTTTCCAAATGTTATGGGAACCCCTGCGGCAACACAATCAAACACAACACGAGCAAGGTCCCGACCTCGAAAATGTCCAAGATAGCATGCTCCAACTTGACATTTTTCTGCATCGGCAAGGAGTTCGTTAGTATATTTTGGCGGATTGCGAAGTGATTGTTCATACGTACCAACTTTTTCTATATCAAACATGCCGCGTCTATTGGCACTCGTTAGCATCGACGACAGTGATGCACCTTCGCCGCGAATGCCCGCATCTCGTTTGCCAAGATCCCAAGTATGAAATGGATTGAAACGCTTGTATCGGAGTTTATATCCATCAGCGAGATGTGTCAGTAGCATTGCATTGACGGCATGGTTCGTTGCACAGCCCGCACACGAGCCACGGCTGCCTTGACTAAAATCATGCCAGTCAATGTTAAAATGTTTGCCAATCACCCAAGGCCAAAAACAAAAACCTTGGTTCCGCAACGAGTCGCGAATTTTCTTTTTCTCTACAACTCGTGACTCGA
>Ga0099364_10006262_pt1 | contig 17392 bp, 15 predicted proteins | sample TergutTh196P3_FD_73070 | JGI IMG/M metagenome (GOLD analysis project Ga0099364, IMG submission 73070) | Microcerotermes parvus P3 segment gut microbial communities from Pointe-Noire, Republic of the Congo - Th196 P3 | ecosystem: Host-associated > Arthropoda: Insects > Digestive system > Gut ... | reverse complement strand
ATGCAATCGAAACTACTCTGACGAAAGCCATTGACTACATCAGCGACCCCGACAAAACCGACCAAACGCTTTTGATTTCGGGCTATAACTGTACCCCCGAAATGGCGGCTTATGAATTTGAAATGACGAAAAAATCCGCCGACAAACAAGGCGGTGTCCTCGCTCATCGCTTTACTAAAAACAACTTTCATAAAAATACAATTAACTCTACATTCCCCTGCAATGGTGTAGGATAAAGCTCCCTATTTTGGGAGCTTTATGTTTTTAAGGATACTCTTGCTTTGTTTTAGCGTAAACTGATTTGAGGTGGGAGCGAAGGATTATTACTTTATACATCTTAAAATCTACGCATTTTCGGAAGTAGATGTTCGATTAAACAGATTAGTTGTATTTGATTTCTAAGGGTTGTATTCTATCCCAATAAGTTTATTTGACTTATTAGTTAATAATATTTTATTATCAAAAAAAATTACACAATCTTCTTCGTGGTCGGCGACAATGATTGTATGACCATCAATCGCAAGCTTGTTTAAAAATCTTATAATATTGAAAATCTCTTCTTTAGCGAGCCCTCTAAAAGGTTCGTCAATGCCATATACATTAGAAGAGGTATTCAGTGATTTTAATAATTTGATTCTGATATTCTCCCCTCCTGATAAAGTTGAGGTTTGTTGTCCTATCAGTAAATGCCCAAGTGAAATTTCGCAAGCCCGCTTCAATATTGCTGAAATTTTTGTTTCGATTCGACAAAAAAAGCTATATGCCTCGTCAATAGTCATTGCCCAAACATCTAAAATACTAATATTTTGTATCTTATATTTTTTTAATTTTGAGTTAAAACCTGTTCCTCCGCAGTCTTCGCAAATATACCTTGCTTTTATTTGATACTCATCGCCACTCTCAATATATCCCTTTCCCTTACAATTATTACAAGTTCCTCCATCTCCTATAATTGAAAAAAATTCTTTTCTTTGGAAAAATGTTTTGCAAAGAAAGTTGATATTAATGTTGATATTTCGATAAGAGTAGCTATAGTAGAATTGCTTTTTCCGACTATCGGTTTTTGGCTTATATATGTGTATTTTTCAAAATATTGTGGCAAATATTCACGAAGTAATGTTGATTTACCAACACCAGATTTACCCAATATTAAGTTTAAGTTTTTGGGGGTAATTTTTATAGTTACACCTTCAAATAAATATATTGAATTTTTTAAATCAATTAAAATCATGTCATTTGTTTGAATTGGTTCGCATTTAAAATCAATTTTTTGCGATTTAATATACTTTTCTGTGTTAATTATTGTCCCGCCATACTTTCCGCTTCCAATGCCAAGTGCGATAACTACGTCCGCTTGGGGAATAAATGTTTCTCCGTGGTCGATTACTAAAATTGTATGCTTTTTCGATAATTCTACGATATTATTAAAAACTAAAATCTTTTCACTTCCCGATATCCCCGCTAATGGTTCATCAAGAACAATTAATAAATCTGTAAGTTGAGTATTAAACACTTGAACAAGCCTAAGTCTTTGTAGTTCGCCACCCGACAAAGAAGGTATCGAGCGATTAAAAAATAAGTACCCTAAGTCCAATTCAACAGCCTTTTTAACAAAATTCAATGCACTTGAAATTGCAAAACTAAAATTTACGCTTTCATTGATTAATAAATTTTCTAACCATACAACCAATTGATTAAATGGCGTACACATAAATTCTCCTATAGAAATGTCTCGAATTTTATAGTTATCATATTTTGGGGAATACTTCATTCCACCACAAGAAGGGCAAACTTTATCACACATAAATTGATTTGAAATAGAGGATTTTAACAACATAGGTTTCCCAGTCATTACACCAAAATACTTCGTCGTTCGTGTAGAGATTACTCCTGCCTTTTTATATTTTATAAAATATTTTTTTCGCTCTCGCCGTTGAGTATAATATTTTTTTCAATGCTACTAAGCATTCTAAAATTTTTCTTATAGTCAATAGAGTTATCTTCGCAAAATAGTTTAATTATAGTTGAATAAAATTCCTTGCTTTTTGTCCAACATTTAATGGGATTTTTTTCAAGTGGAATATCATAATCTATAATCCGATTAATATCTAATTTTCGTTGAAATCCTATACCTTCACAATCGGGACATAGATTATCTGTTTTGTTTAATACAAAAAAATCCTGCTTCACATTAAAAAACAATGAAAAAAGCAAGACAACATTTCTATTAATACCGAAATATGTACCTATAGTAGAGCGAATATTGTTATTATTATTCATTTGCTTTATCGGCACGGTTGATAGCATATTACAGTATTCTCTGACCTTATAGGTCGGTTCACTCTCAATATCTAAAAACATAGAGTTAATTTCGTATTGACCTATTTGAGCAATGGTATCATATGCAAGGGATGACTTTCCGCTACCGGATAAGCCAATAATAAGATTGATTGTATGTTTTTTTAGAAAAACATCAATATTTTTAAGATTATTCGTTTCGATTCCGTAAATTTTTATTTCAGACATAGTTTCACCTACAGTTTCCACTTACTAAATTCAGTAAGATATAAAGTACGGATTTTTTTAATTGCTTCTATTGTGTGGTATAACTCGTCTGATGAATATAAATCTGTATTTTTTAATATTTTTTTGCTTGTAAATCTGCAATAAAAAGAGATATTAATTTTTGAATGCGGCAACGTTTCTTGTCGCGCTTTTTGAATATCGTGTATAACATAAGCTCAAATATTCGCCCGATTGTTATTATGAAAACAAGAATTGCAACGCCTTTCATGATGAGGAAAAACGGTTGCAGTAACACCATTTATATTGTCGGGCTGAATGTTTCCGCGCTTGTCGGAATCGGGGACGGCGTGTTGTTTAAGTTAAGTGTTGATGGCGCAACTGCGTACTAATAATATATTCAAACTTTCCCTGCAATAACTCATCGGCTAATCGCTTGCTGATTTCATGTGCGGTAGCTAATCGACTTTGCCCGGCAAGAAAGAATAAGATGATAGGCAAACCGCCCTCCTTGCTTGTTGGCGGCACGTTTAGTAAATTCAAACTCATAAGCCGCCATTTCGGGAGTGCAACCGAAACCACTAATCAGCATTTTATTATCGGTTTTGTCGGGGTTGGAAATGTAGACAATCGCCTTGGCTAAGGTGGCTTTGATTGCATGTTTTTATGTGATGTCACGCAAGCGTAATGTGTTTGTTTGGCGATGTCAACGCCGACAAATTTCATAACAAAACCTCCAAGAGAAAAATTCACAGCCTTGCGTTCAAAGCCACTTGTGAATTACCAAAGTATGCCGGCTTGTGATAAGAACTTCTGTCAAGCAACAGGCTCAATCAACTATCAAAATTCACGGTAATTCTGCGGCAGTAGTCTCCTGCTAAGTAGTCTGAAAAATCGGCCGTAAAAGCTCATAAAAAGTCCGCAGGTTGCTATTACCGGTATGTCTCATAGGACATAACGCTAAACCAAACTTTAGGAAAGAAATGGTGTGATTTAGCTATGAATCTATCATACCGGAAAGTCATCGTAGCTATGTTGCCGGATTCGTGTGAGCGGTACACCTTTAATCTCGAGATACTTTCCTTAATCGCCTTCCGATTTGCCCGGGCGATGCACCATTACCACGTGCGACGGGCTATTCAATTTTTGCCCTTCTGTAATGAAAGGTCAGAACTCAATCAAAAGCACACCCACCAAAACCACAAATATCGAGCGAATCGCGCTGTAATCTTGTGCACTTTTACCAAATATCGCTTGGACGACGGGTTTGATGGGGGTGCTTGTGTACGGGGAGCGACCTACACTACTATATCGGGAACTTTAAATGGGGTTTGAGCGGATTTTCATTTATTTCAACTACGGTTGACGGGTTAGTCGAGTTTGCTGTACGCAAGTCAACGGAGCAGTCTTGAAATATTTTTTCAGAATCGTGCCGAAAGCACTTGAAAACAAATGGGTTTTGTGTTATGATAGTAAAAGGCGCATTTTAAAGGGGCGATAAGCCTTCGATAGCCACCGCCTACTTTCATATATACGCCTACCAGTGCTGAAAAAACGGTTGAACAGCATTGACGAGTTGCGCTTTAATTCAGTTTTCCGGCATTTTCGCAAAGCGGACTCCTCGTGAACAGCGTGAGTTTTACATACACGACTCAATCGTGAGCGTTCGCTGTACGGCGCTGAGTTTGGGGTGCGGTTCGCAATGAACTCGCTCAGAAAGCGATTGCATGGGAATGTGCCGACCGGATTTGCAAAAAGGCGAAATTCAAATCCAACCAACAAAACGGGCATATAGACAAATTCATTGACGTTCACAAGCTAACGGCGACTACTCTTACACGCCCCCAAACGGCTTCACCACACTACTCCAATGTTGGAATGCTGATGTGTATTCCCATTGACGAATCGAAAGGAATCTGTTTTTGTTATGACAAATAAAGAAAATTTATATTGGGCGGTTTACAAAAATCTCGAAAACGAATTATTGCAACTATCCAATGAAATTCATTTTGACGATTACCAACTCGGCGTATACTCCGTGAAAATATGTGACCTTTTACTGCGCACCTCTGTCGAGATAGAAGCAATATCTAAAGAACTTTATTACGAAAACGGTGGTCCTGTCACATATCGCTCTGATGGAAAAACCGAGCGCCCGCCTTATTTCGATTCAGAATGTATGGCATTTTTAGAGCCTTTGTGGAAGTTGAGTAAGAAACAGGTTGCAATATCGGCTACAACGTTCTATTTTGAAGAAACTCAAAACAGAGTATTATTTCCCCTTGATAAAGTATATCGGCGTGGTAAATGCAAATGGAATAAGGCATATCAAAGTGTAAAGCATAATAGAACATTGGACATTACTGAAAAGAAGAGAGGAAAATCTCCGCAGGGGAACTTAGAAAACCTAATTGCAGCAATGGCATCATTATATATTCTAAATGTTTTTTGCCAAAACAAGTCGTTTTCGTTAAACAAAACTCAAAAAATTCCGGATGAACAATTAGGTTCAAAAATATTTACTGTTAAAACGGAAGTGTGTAATCCTAAATATCCGGATAATGAACACATTCCCGATGAAAGCGCAACATATATTATAAGACCTACTTCCGAGTCTTATAGGGCTTATTATCGCCAAAAACACATCTGTTTTTGCAAACAATGTGAAAAAATTTGCAAGGCGGGATATGAACCACCAAAGAATGAAGAGGGCGAAGAAATAGGGATTGAATATGATAAATTGTACCAATTGGCACTCGACTTTGGCGGCACCGATTTACTAAGCGAGATAATATCGATGGAAAAACCCTCCTCAAAAAAATATGATGACCTTATTCATGAGGCTATGTTAAACAAGGGTAAATTTCCAAAAATCAAAAATAACTAAATAAGGAGACTTTTACAATGGAAAAACTCTCAATGAAAACAATTTCTATGGCAGAAAGAAATTTCACGGTATTGTCGAGATTATTCCCGCAAGTCATAACCGAAACAGTAAACGAGAACGGCGTTATCGTCCGCGCCGTTGACCCCGAAAAACTCGCACAGGAAATCAACACCCACGTCCTTTCCGACAAGGAAGAACGCTATCAATTCACATGGGCTGACAAGCAAAAGTCGGTCTTGCTTGCCAATGCGCCGATTAACAAGGCGCTTCGCCCTTGTCGTGAGGAAAGCGTGGATTTCGACAATACCGAAAACCTCTACATCGAGGGGGACAACCTTGACGTGCTGAAACTCCTGCGTGAAACCTACTTAAACCGCATAAAGATGATTTACATCGACCCGCCGTACAACACCGGAAATGACTTTATCTACAACGATGATTTCGCTATGGACACAGACGAATGGGCAGAAATCAGCGGCGACTATGAAGAATACGGCAACCGCCTTGTCAAGAATTTAGACAGCAACGGGCGTTTTCACACCGACTGGCTCAACATGATTTACCCACGTCTGCGCCTTGCCCGAGACTTGCTCACCAACGACGGCGTGATTTTAATAAACATGGATGAAAACGAAATAGTAAATTTGCAAAAGATTTGCTATGAAATTTTTGGAGAATATAACGATTTAGGGACTATTATATGGGATAAGCGTAATCCCAAAGGCGATGCACGCGGAATCTCATATCAACATGAGTATATTGCCGTTTTTGCTAAAAATAAAGAATTATTTTTGCAAAACTGTAAAATGCAGCGTCCGAAAAAGAATGCAAAAACAATGTTAGCAAAAGCGAAACAATTTTTCAATAAAATCAACCTATCTTACACGTTTGAGCAGGCGAACAAGGATTACGCAGAATGGATTCGTCTGCAACCGATTTTGACGGGTGGTGAGAAGGCATATAATAGTTTCGACTCAAAAGGCGATGTTTATCAATCTGTTTCTATGGCATGGCCTAATAAGGAAAAAGCCCCCGATGATTATTTTGTTCCGCTAATTCACCCAAAAACAAATGAGCCTTGCCCTGTCCCCGAACGTGGTTGGCGTAATCCATCGTCAACAATGCAGACACTTCTTGAAAAAGGACTAATACTATTTGGAAACGATGAAACAACTCAACCACGGCGGAAATATTTGCTGAAAGAAAATATGTACGACAAAATCACGTCGTTGCTTTATTATGGCGGCAGTGATACTGATATGCTTGCTGAATTGGGTATTCCATTCGATACCCCCAAAGTTGTTGATATTGTTATTGAACATATTCAATCGTTCACAAACGACAACGACATAATCCTCGATTTTTTCAGTGGCTCTGCCACGACTGCTCATGCTGTTATGCAGTTAAATGCAGAAGACGGCGGCAAGCGGAAGTTTATCTGCGTCCAGTTACCGGAGGAGTGTGACGTGAAGTCGGAGGCGTTCAAGGCGGGGTACAAGAATATTTGCGAGATTGGGAAAGAGCGGATTCGCATGGCGGGGCAGGAAATCAAGGATGAGATTGAAAAAGGAAATGAGCAGTTGAGCCTTGAGGGTGAATCATGCCAAGTGCCCGACATTGGTTTCAGGGTGCTGAAACTTGCCGGCAGTAACATGAGGGACATCTACTACGCCCCCGCCGAATTTGCCGAGAAGTACGAACAAGACCAACTTGATGAGCTTGAAACTAACATCAAGAGCGATAGAAGTCCCGAGGATTTGCTGTTTCAAGTCATGCTTGAGTTTGGGATGCCATTGTCGAGCAAAATCGAAGTGCGGGAAATCGCAGGGGCTGATGTGTTCTATGTCGGGCACGGTGATGAGTGGCTTGCGGCGTGTTTCGGTAAGGTTAACAACGAGATTGCAACGGAGATTGCACTATCCAAGCCGATGTATGCGGTATTCCGCGATGACGGATTCGAGAACGATTCGGCGTTGATTAACGCCGAGCAAGCTTTCGCTACGCATAGCCCCGATACAGAACGGAGGGTGCTGTGATGGAAATTATGAATAGACCTAACGAGTTTTATGAGGACGTGGCGCAAATTATCGAGAAAGCGCGCACCGAATACGGCAAGGGGTTGCTTGCGGGGTTGCCGCGGTTCTTGAACGGAGGTAACAACGAATGAAATTCCATTTCAAAACCCAACAATTCCAAACCGATGCGGTAAACGCAGTCTGTGACGTGTTCAAGGGGCAGTTGCCGAGTGACCCCGAATCCTACAGATACACAATTGACCCCGGTATCAAAAAGGTTGAGCATAACCTGCAATTACAAATCAAGGACACGCCGAACGATGATTCCGACACCGGAATGGGGTACAAAAACGCAGATGTTCAGCTTACCGAAACGCAGCTGTTGAAAAATCTACATTCGATTCAAAGTGTCAACAACATACCGCTGTCTTCGTCGCTCGATAAATCGCTCGGTGCGATTTCGCTTGACGTTGAAATGGAAACGGGCACAGGCAAAACCTACGTTTACATTAAGACTATGTTGCAACTCAACAAGCTGTATGGGTGGAGCAAGTTTATTATTGTTGTGCCGAGCGTTGCAATTCGTGAGGGTGTGAAGAAAACCCTTGAAACGACACAGGAACACTTCATGCGTGAGTATAAGCAGAAAGTCCGTTATTTTATTTACGATTCGAGTAATCTCCAAGAGTTGGAGGGGTTTTCGAGCAGTTCCGATGTAAACGTGATGATAATTAATACACAAGCGTTTGCCGCAACTTTCAGCGAAGATGATTCCGGCAAAAAAAGTAAAGCTAAACTCATCATTCACTCTAAACGTGATGAGTTTGGTTCGCGTCGCCCGATTGACGTAATCAAAGCTAATCGACCGATTCTTATTTTGGACGAACCGCAGAAAATGGGCGGCAAAGTCACACAATCGGCACTTAAAAAGGACTTCAAACCGCTGTTTTCAATTAACTACTCGGCGACCCACAAGGTTAAGCATAACACAGTCTACGTGCTTGATACACTCCACGCTTATCAACAGAAGTTAGTAAAGAAAATCGAGGTTAAAGGCTTTGAACTCAATCGTTTAAGCGGAACCGACGGGTACGTTTACTTTTCGGAAATTGTGCTGTCAAAGGGCGAACCTAAAGCTCGGCTTGAAATCGACTGCAAGAAATCTGATGGCACGAGTGGGCGTAAAATGGTTTCAATGGTGCAAGGTGATAGGCTTTCAGTAAAGAGCGGTGGTTTGGAGGTCTACCGTGACTTGTACATCGCCGAAATAAACGCACACAACGGAACAATCACGTTTTCCAACGGCGAAACACTCGGCAAGCAAGAAGCGAGCGGCGATTTCTACGAGCAGGACATTCGCCGTGTGCAGATTCGTGAAACAATTCAGTCCCACCTGCAAAAAGAGCAAGAGCTTTTCAATAACGAAATCAAGTGCCTTTCGCTGTTCTTTATAGATGAAGTGGCGAAGTACCGCCAATACGATGATGACGGCGAAGAAATACTCGGCGAATACGGTAAAATATTTGAAGAAGAATACGAGGCGGTTGTCGCCGAACGCTTGACACTTGGTAGTGATTCTTACGAGGAGTATCTTAGGAACATTTCAGCCGGGGAGACCCACAAAGGGTACTTTTCGGTTGACAAAAAAGGACGTGCTGTAAACAGTACCGAAAAGCGCGGTGCAGAGGGGTCGGACGATGTTTCGGCTTATGAATTAATCCTCAAACAAAAGGAACGCTTGTTGTCATTTTCAGAGCCTACACGATTTATTTTCAGCCACTCTGCTTTGCGCGAGGGTTGGGATAATCCGAATGTGTTTCAGATTTGCACATTGAAGCAATCCGACAGTAGCATGACTAAGCGGCAAGAAGTCGGGCGGGGCTTGCGTTTATGCGTGAACCAATCCGGCGAACGTCAAGACGTAGAGGCGTTAAACGAAACTCTTGTACATTCGGTCAACAAGCTGACCATTATCGCAAGCGAGAGCTACCTTTCCTTTGCGGGGGATTTGCAAAAGCAACTCAAAGAAGCATTGCACGCACGCCCGATAGTGGTTGACGACAATTATTTTGTCGGCAAGGTTATAATCATTAACGAAAACCAAGAAAAGCACGTTATAACCGATAAAGAGGCGCGTGCGGCTTATCGTTACCTTTTGAAAAACGACTACATTGACGATGACGGGAAAATCAACGATGAATACCGCAATGATGTTGCAAACGATACGCTTGCCCCTGTTCCGGAAATACTTGGACCACTTGCAGACGGCGTTCACTTGCTTGTCCGAGCGGTCTTTGACGAAAAAGCGTTAGAAGAATTAATTCAGCCTACCAACAATGCGACCGTCACCAACGCTTTCAGGGACGATAAGTGGGAAGAATTTAAGGATTTGTGGGAGCGGATTAACAAGCGGTGGGCATACCTTGTCGATTTCGATAGTGATGTTCTGATTGATAAAGCCGCCGCTGCTTTGAATAACACTCTGTCAGTTGCACAAGTGTCATACACAAAAGTACAGGGTGAGAGCGGCGCGACGTTAGATTTTCAAGTTACCCAATCCTCGACTGAAAATCTCAAACGCTCTGCTTCTGTGAACGTGAAGTATGACTTGCCGCAGAAAATCGCAATCGGGACAAAACTTTCTCGCCGAACAATCGTTGCTGTTTTGAAGAAGTTGAACACCGATAAAATAGAGCTGTTCGTGAAAAATCCCGAAGAGTTTATCGGCAAAGTCACGAAAATTATTAACGAAAGCAAGGCGGCAGTTGTCGTACCGTGTGTCACCTATGTTCCAAGCGTAGAAGAGCCGTATAAGCGAGAAATTTTTAATATGAGTAAAAACTCCACTGACTTTTCAAAAGCATTTGCGGCAAAAAAATCAATACAGGACTATATTTTCACCGATGGTACAGCTGCCGAAAGTATCGAGCGCAAGTTTGCACAAGATTTAGATGTTGACGATAAAGTGCTTGTTTATGCAAAACTCCCAAGCGGGCGTAAAGGCTTTCAGATTCCTACTCCGGTCGGGAATTACAGCCCCGATTGGGCGATTTTGTTCAAAGAAAACAGCGGTGTCCGATATGTTTATTTCATCGCCGAAACTAAAGGAACAATGGACACGGCGCAATTCCGTCCCATTGAAAAAGCGAAAATCGACTGTGCAATCAAGCTGTTCAACGAGATTAACACGGACGGGGTTAAGTATCATTATGTTGATAATTATGAGCGGTTAATCAATGATATTATGGCGAAAAGTCCGGAGGATTTGGCGAATGCGAGATTGTAGGTAGGGGTAAAAGGCTTTTGTGTAAGCTTCTGCCCGACTTTGACAACCGCGCCTTGTTTTAAGTGACAAAAACGTAAAACAAACCGTTCATTTACACGCAAATGCACATAGTTTCCGAAGTCGTTTCCGGTGCCTACGCTTACCCCCGAAACGCTGTCTTTGACTGCGATTACCTCGCCGTCCTCGGGCGTGATTATCCAACCTTCCGGGACAAAATCAATCCCGCTGTGGCCGTTTATGGTTGTACCTTGGATTGTTACCGTTCGTCGCGCGCCAAAAAGCGAGGTGATTCGCTCGTTTTTTTGCTCCAAGATGTTGTTTTTGATGTTGCTCATTTGTAATCCTCCTGTTTTTTCTACTTTAAATTTAGTTTCCGAAAATCATCTAAATAATCAGAAATATACGCACCACGCGCCATTTCACAAACACACTCGCCAACAAGCGGCACACAATTAATATGCCAATCGCGTCCAATTATAAAAGCGTGTCTTTCGCTTGCGTTTTCGCGTTCTAATAACCGCTTTTTATACTCCGATTTGTCTAAATAATCCGGAAGTAAAGCGGTATATTTAACATTTTTTGACAAAAGAAATTCGCGAAAATTTCTGTAACCGCACAATAACACAACCTTTCCTGTGTCTGAAATTTCTTGTGCTTGTTTCAAATAATTGTCAAATGTGCCGTCAAAATGAGCGGTTCTGTAGTCGTAATATCCGCAGTCCAAATCGACTACATTTTCCATGTTTTGAGCCGCCCACGTTTTACCGCTCCCGGCTATTGCTGTAAGTATCATCTAACCACCATTCCACATCCCCGACATGCGGGCAATCTGCACACACCGCCCTTGGAAAAGGCGGCTTTTGCAGTCTGATTCCGCTTCGGTATTTTTCTTGATTATTATTATTACACGCCCTCATGCTGCCGCCCGCAAACACGCACCAACTACGACAAAAAATCTTAGGTGATTTCTCAGCAAAAGGAACAAACCTTTCATCTTTAGATAAATCGTGATTTTTGAGTTCACCAGTGCGATAATAAATGTTGTTTTTCTTGCAAAATTCAACCTTTGATTTCCAGTCTTCGTTGGGATTTTCGAGTATTAAAATCTTATCATAATACTTCGGAAAATCGTAGTCTTGATGCCATGTTGCAATTCTTGTGAAATTACTTTCGGGAATGGGCAAACTTCCGTTAGTTCTTATTTGCCCTCGGTGTCCTTTTGCTGATAAACATGATATAATTTCATAGAAATCCGGGTGCGTTGCGGGTTCGCCGCCGCCCGTGAAAAGAGTAAAATATTTTTCGGGGTCTATGTATTTTTCAAACCAGTTTAAGATGTCGTTTTTCTTTTCATAATAGGCTTTTTCGGGGTCTTTTGTGTTATGTTTTTTTGCCGAACAATACCAGCAATTATAGTTGCAGTAGTTCGATGTGTGAAAGAACAGTAAGTATTTTTGCATCATTTTCCCCTGCTTTATTTTTAAGTTGTACAATTTTAGACACCTACCCACCTCCTTTAGTGACACATATTAATACGAAGAATTACCGATTACATCGAAACCGATAACATCGCCGCCCTCTAAATCCGAGATTCTTGTTTTAAGCGCGTCAACACCGTTGCTCAAGCCATTTAACCCCTCTTTGAGATTAGTAATCTCGGTTTGAATTTCAACAATAGTAGTTTGAATCCCGGTTACAATTCCGGACAAAGTAGTTAATGCTGTTAATGTGGCGAATTTAGCATCACTTTCTGCTTTAGTGTATATGTCATTTATGTCTATAATCGGCGTGTCGCTGAAGACCCAATTTTGCCCTGCTGCGCTCCACGAATGATACCCCGCGCCAATCACCATAGCATACCAACCGTCTATAGTTGCATTGGGCGGCGTTACCGCTTGTAATGCCGTTAAATTAGGATATATTCCGACAAATTTGTCGTCCATATTAAGCAGTTTGTTGTAAAGTTCCTGCGTTAAGTGAAGCGCATTGGCGGTCATGTTTGCCGCATGATTTGTCAAGTTGGTTGCATTTGTGGAAATGCCACCCTCGGCAGTCGTTACACGGCCTGTTAATGCTGTAAGACTATCTTCTAAATCGCTAAGAGTTATTTCTAAACCCGAGACATTTTCCTTAATGTCAGTTTGGCCGTTTTTAAGCTCGTTAATTGCGCCCACAAGCGATGTTTTTGCTGTAGTCAAAAGAGAAGCTAAATTTCCGATAGTTGCAGTCAAAGTGCCTTCCGGTGTCAAAACCATGTCTTGATTTGTTTGCGGAAATAGTAAATTTCCGTCCTTATCTCTTAGATTAATATTTTGATTTGCCATTGAAACCTCCTGTAAAAATTAATAGTTTGATTGCCCTAAAATGTTAATTGCCGGGAAATTTTCGTCGCCAATATTTGTATTGCCCCCTTCACTGTTTTTTTAACCATGTTGCATTTTCGCCGTCCCATGTGTAGGCGTTGCCTGTATCCATTTCAAAAAAATCCGAGCCGTTATTTCCGATTTGCAATACCGGCTTTGCATCAATTGACAACCCGACATATTTTTTCAATATTCCGGGCGGGTTAATTGCATTTATGCTTTGATTTGTTTGTGTAACCATTGTTGCCTCCTTTCAATATTTTTTATGAAAATCGCCCGAATAATCCCCTCGTCATAAAAGAATATCCTCATTAATATCAGCGTACAATATTGAATCTGTATTGCCGAGTATTAATGTCCCTTGCTCGTTCTGAACCATATATTTAATTCCGTGTTGAGGACGTATAAATAGCGTGGTGTTTGGCATTGCCGAGACGGAAAGGGCTGTTGGAAAAGGAAAAACATTCCACGTTTCGGGGTCGCCGGATTTGCTGATTGCATAAAAATGCTCTGCTGTGGCGGTCATGCGATTCCCGGTCATAAAATATAACCCGTTTCTCAGCTGAATAATTCCGCCCCACGCTATTCCGGGTTCTCCTACTTGAAATACTTCCCAATTTGACGAAAATTCGCCGCCGTTGTATTCTTGTCTGATTACTGTTGAATTTCTGCCGCAAATATACACAACACCATTGTCGTCTTGCATAATTGAGTTGCCGCCTGTCGGTCTGTTTGTGGGCATTATACCGCCATTAAATATTTTTATAACATCTTCTTTAATTTTCCATTCCCAACTTAAATACCCGCCGTAATAGGTATTGCCATCCACAATATTCACCTGCCCGGCGGCTGTAATTATCTCGCCTGTTTTCGCCATTATCATATCGCCAATAATGGGAAACCACCGTTCCCTTGAACTAAACGACGTCGGCGAATTTAACGGCGAATACCACACTCCATCAATTCTTTCAACCGGCAAATACCCTTGCACGATAAATCCCGATGTAGTAAACGTCCATTCCGAGAACGCGATAAGATTGCCGCTCATTGGAAAAAAGTGTGCGAATTTTCCCATAGCGATTGTGTATTCCGGAACAAACGGAAACGTGAACTGTTGTAGTAGGGATATAGTCTATAACATGGTAAAGCAAATCCCGCCGTCGGTCCTTGCATACGCCCGAAAAGGCGAGAAGTTTTATGACGACAATTTCGGTATGTATGTCTCTCGTATGTATGACGAGCTCGAGGCAAACGACATTTGGGTCGGCGATAACCATACTTTTGATTTCTTTACACAAGGCGAGCACGGAAGGCTTCGCAGGCTCTACGTTATAGTAAATTAACTTAATAAAAACACAAAACAAATCGGCACAAAACCGCATAGGCAATAGCTTTTGCGCCGATTTCTTTTGTGTTTCTTTCAAGTTAATTTACTATACAACATGGATGGACGCCAAAAGCGGCGTAATCACAGGCTGGAACATAACCGAAAACCCCTGCATTGACTCCACTATTTTAGCACTACGGCACGGCATTTTGACTTTCGGATTGCCCAAAAAACTTTACGTTGACAACGGAAGCGAATATTATAGTAAATTAACTTGAGAAACACTAAAATCTCTCGGCGCAAAACCGCATAGGCAATAGCTTTTGCGCCGATTTATTTTGTGTTTCTTTTCAAGTTAATTTACTATCACTCACGACTTCGGCGGCAGAGGCCACCGCACTAAAAAGAGTTGGAACAAAGACGACTCACCGCCGACAATCCTTGATTTTCTCGACATCGACATGATTAACGCCAAAGTGAAAAACGCAAAAGCAAAGCCGATTGAGCGGTTCTTCGGCACCTTGAAAAACAACCTTTCAAGGCTTGACGTTTCCTTTTGCGGCGGCAACATAACCGAACGTCCCGAAAATCTTAACAAAATCCTCAAAAAAGGCGAACTTTCAACAGATGCAGAAATACGCAAACGCTTTGAAACCATCGTCAACGGCATGTACAATATCGACCCTTACGGCGGCAGTGAAAAGAAATACAAAGGACTTTCTCGCATCGGTGTCTGGAATAAATCCATTAAAAAGCGAACTTTGAGAAAAGTTGCCGCCGCCGATTTGGCTCTGCTACTTGCGAGAGTAACCCGGTATCAAAAAATCGGCAGAAAAGGTGTATATGCCTTCTCGGAAGACAGCAGGTCAAAGTTGTGGTATGTCTGCGAAAATTTGCACATTCATCAAGGAAAAGAAGTCTACGTCAGATACGACCCGTCAGACCCGAGAACCGTTCGCGTATATAGCCGTGAAAATGACAAATATAGTCGTTTAACTTCAAAATGGGTTTGATTTTGCGAGGATTTTTGTCGTCATACAAGGCAGACTTTAAAGTCGAACTCCCCGGTAGAATTAAACCGGTCTTTTCGGACAAGCTCGAACGCGACAACCCCGAATTTTCCGAAATAGCAGAAATATAGCAAATTAACTTGAGAAACACTAAAATCTCTCGGCACAAAACCGCATAGGCAATAGCTTTTGCGCCGATTTATTTTGTGTTTCTTTCAAGTTAATTTACTATATGTTACAAAAAACTATTTAAAAACCGCGCACCCGAGATTGAAACTACTTTAATAAAACATGGCGAAAGTTTTCTTGCCGACACCAAATACAAGTCAATCCGTATGCGCGGCTTGTCGCCGAAGAAATTTCAGATATAATCGCTCGTATTAAATGGCAGAAATACATAAGATTCAGTTGCGATAAAATTTCACAAGTTTCTGCTATTTTTAACGTCGCGGAAATGTTGCGAAAATGCGGTATAAAACCGTGGCGATTGTCGGTTTATTTGTTAGTGACAAACAACCTCGAAAACGCAGAAAAGCGAGTGTACGCCTTGAAAAAACTCAAAGGAATTATGCTCTACGCACAGGCAGAACGCAATGCGGCGAAAGGCATTGCACCTAACGCAAGTCTGCTTGAATATTATCAAAAATATGTTTTTAAGGGGCTTTATAAAAAGGAAAGTTGGCGAGAATATTGCAGAAATCGGGGGTTGAAATTTATATGAAAATAAACAAACTCAACATAATAAAATGGCTCACAATAATCGCAGTAACCGTGATACTTTTCCTGTGTGCCAAAAACACGCTTACGAATTTCGCGGTTACAAAGCCGTCGGCGGCGAGTATATTTTACTGCTGTTGCCTGTGATTTTTCTTTTAATTCGCAGGGTTGCAAAGGATTGGTTGGAGCAGTGGCGAACAGCGCGTGAGGATGAGTCTAAAAATGGCAACAACTAAACAAATATCCGCGATTTACGCCCTCGGCACTGATGGGCAAATTACAAAACAACAAGTAAGCAAATTTTTCACTCTAATGTACGAATTACAAAGCCTCGGCCCCGCTCCTTCACAGCAACCATTAAACAACGTCTCGCCGGAATAATCAGCAAAACTCTCGGAATAACCCCCGATTTACGCGGCGATATTTTCAAAGGACTGACTTTCTCACAAGGCGAAAAACTAATCGAAAAAATCAAATTTTATGTCCGCTCTGCAAAAAAATCCAAAACAAAATGACAAATTAAATATAATTCACTTTTACTTTTGATTATACAGAGAGTAATATTCCCTAAAATGAAAAATCACTTGGTAAATCTGCAAATTTAACTGCCCGCCGTTCACTATTTTTGCAATTGCGCCCCTTTATTCTACCCACAAACCCACTATTTAATGGGTTTTAATGCCCTCATGAAGAAAATCGTTAAAACCGCCCTAAATAATCAAAAACGCCCGAAAAGGCGTTTTTCTTTTTGAAAATAGACTTTTGTTCATATCGTTGCAAGTGGCGTTCTCAATTGCTCGTAAATGCAATTGTGATGCTGTTTTGTTGCTGTGTGTTGCAGAGAATTGCAGGGCGTTGCGGGGGTTTGTTGTTTCTCATTTGATTTTTCAATTCACATTTGCCGAATGTGCCTTTGTCGGTAGTTGGCAACACGGCGAAAAAATCCGCACAGCAAATTGCGGACGAGATTTGGCGCGGTCAAGGCGGGTGGGGCAACGACCCCGCGCGCAAAGAAAAGCTAATCGCCTACGGCGGCGAGGCGTTCCGCGACGAAGTGCAAAGAATTTTGAACAATATGAAATGAGGTGTTGAAGCAGTAGCTTTTGCAGATAGGAGTCTCCACCGGGGTTCGCCGAGGGTCAAAACCCTCAGCGAACCCTCGCATTTTTTGTTAGCGTTTTCGTTAGCATTATTGGTTCAAATAAGCGTAAAATAATGCTAATTGAGCATAATTTGAGTACAAAAATACAAACAGCAAAACCTT
>Ga0099364_10006261_pt1 | contig 17392 bp, 13 predicted proteins | sample TergutTh196P3_FD_73070 | JGI IMG/M metagenome (GOLD analysis project Ga0099364, IMG submission 73070) | Microcerotermes parvus P3 segment gut microbial communities from Pointe-Noire, Republic of the Congo - Th196 P3 | ecosystem: Host-associated > Arthropoda: Insects > Digestive system > Gut ... | reverse complement strand
CTTCATAGTTTTCCGATATGCAGCCCAGCAACATACTGTAATAAACAAGCATTGGAGAAGCTTCCACAGCGCAGTTTGCTACCGGCTCCACATTCAGCGAAGCAAGCGAGCCTGTTACGTCAACAGAAACCTTGCAAGATTCATCTTTAGTGCAAAACCTATAATCATTGGATATGCTTAAATTGATTTCTCCCTGCTTTACAGATGAACTTCTCCAATAAACCCTGAAAGAAGATAAATCAAACATGGTTAAATCGTTGTGGCCAACCTTTCCGCCGCTTATGGCATTTAAATCTCCAGAAAGCAAAATATTAGTTGTTGTTCCCGTTGCTGATACATCTGCAACAAACGCAAATTCCGCAACGCTGGTGCTCACAATGGCTGGCTCTCTCCCTGTTTGGATTTTTATGTCTAGGATTGTAGGCCGCCCAGTTAAAGCTTTTTCGCTCACGCTTCTTTTTTCTCTGCCTAAATTTGCCAAAGTTCTGGTAAGTTTTCTCCATTCTCTGTTAATGTGCAAAGGATCCGGTATTATATCCACAGTTTTTTGATAGTTTGCCTTGCTTATCTCAAAATTGCCTGTTATGCTAGGATTAGTTTGCGATTGCCCAATTTGAAATGGAAACCTGTATCTGGCTTGCCCTTTCAAAATAGCTTCTGCCGTTCCGTAATCCGCGCTTTTCATATTATAATATATTGCTGGCAAATCAGCAAAAATTGTTATTCCAGCAGAATCCAATTCCGTTTTTCCTGCTACGTTCCGAATTTGAACTTGATTATTATGCGGCAGAGAGAGCGTAAATTGCTTTGCGTCAAAAGCAAAATCTCTTATGCTTGCTTTGTTCAAATCAAATTGCAATGTGGCTTTTATTTTTTCATTGTTTTGCTCCGGGCTATATGCAAAAGCAGAATCTACAAGGAGCATTCCTCGCCGGACTCGTCCGTTTAATGTAAATGGAATTTTGAAAATACCTTTTTCATAAACATTTTGCCCTGTGCTGAAAACTGCAGTCAAAGAATCCAAAGCGTTTTTTCCGAGCGCGGTTCTTGCAGAAATATTGATGTCTGTATTTTTAATCTCGCCAATTCCCTCTGGCAAAAACCAATCGCCTTGTACTTGCGCATTTCCAAACACGCTTTTAAGGTCTTTGCTCACAAAACCGTTGAAAAACAACTTTCCTTCATTGTCTATTTTCTTTACCGAGTAAGAAAGAGAAACAGGCAAATCGCCTTTTTCTTTTGACCTTTTTAGCACAGCCTTCAAAGTTCCATTCCACAAGCTGTCATAGCCTAAAAATACGTTGTTGGAAACTTGTATAGAATCTCCTGTGGCTTCAAGGTATATATTTGGAAACCGAACTGCGTTGGGGTCAATGCCTGCCAGCGCAATTCTCGTAAATATTATATCGCCGTAAAAACCTGCCTCTTTGCTGTATTCAAGGCTTCCATTTGCATAACCGCTTGAAAGAGTTGAATCTTGAGCCAAAGCTAAAATTGAAACCAAATCCATTTCGGAAATATTCAAATTTATTCGCAAAACTTCCATATTTTTTCTTGTTTCAGAAGGCATCAAAGCAGATAAAAAGCCTTCAATTTTTCTTTCGTCTTGCGTTATTTGAATGTTTTTTGCAGTTAGAGCATCGCCAGATATTTCAACGTCTGCCATTGCGTTTAATGCAAAATTTTGAATAGTTGTGGATAGCGAAATAGAAGCGTTGCCTGCTTTATTTTCAAAATCATGGCTCCAGTTTCCGCTAACAATTCCGCTGTGGCCCTTTAGCATGGTGGTATCTGCAAAAGGCAATTCCTGGGTATTTATATTTTGCAGAGCCAAATCTATTTTTGGGTCAAACGTTCCGTGAACTTCAGCCTCGCCGCCGCTAAGCTGATTTAGCTTGAAGGTAAAATATTCCTCGCTCCACATAACTCTGCCGGTAAAATCGCTTTCGTAGCCATTGCGTTTTATGGTTCCTGTTGGAAAGTGAATGCCTTTGGAATTTAGCCAGAGCGAAACATCAAGCTCCTCTGCGGCGGCGTAATAGGCGTATGGAACTTTTGTTTTTAAATTTGCTTTCAATAAAACATTTTTAATGGAAAAAGAGCCTGTTAAAATTATAGGTCTTGCGAGTTTCAGCATATCTCCGCTCCATTGCACAGCCCACGGTTCTTCTGGAGCGAGGTCTGCGGAAAATATTATTTCGGGGTTATTTATGTCTGCTGCCCTTGCCGTGAAATTTGAGCCTGCGCCAGTTGTGAAGTTTGCAGAAACGGAATTTCCTTTCTTTGTAATTCTATGAATTTTTACATCGGTTGGCAAAGTTTCATTGGCAAGGGTAATGTTTATTCCTTTTGCTTCAAGCTCTCCGCTTCCGTCTAGGTTTTTATCAATATTGCCTTTGAACCTTATGCTTTCTCCATTGTTTCCTGTTAATAGAATTTCGCTTTGCGAGATGCCGGAATTATTTCCGGTAGCGGTTATTGTTGCGTTAAATGCAGGCAATTGCCAAAATTCGCTGATTTTTGTTCTCAGCGTTAAATTAAAATCCGCTCTGCCTGTAAAAATATTAAATGACGCATTTGAATGCAAAGCGATTTTATCCACTCCTGGTGCTTCGCTTGGCCATTTGCCTTGCAGCCAAAACGGCAAATTTCCCACATTTGCATTTATTTCCGCAGACAAATCCTCCAAACGCAATCTTGGGGCATTCAATACAAGCGCAAGAGAATCGCTGGTTCTGTCAGAAATAACAATAGATGCGTCTGCAAACAAGGCGTTCCATCTGTATTCCGCATTCAGAAATAAATTTTTTGCCAGATGGTCTCCTCTTATATTTCTCGCTCTTATGGAAACTCTTTTTAGTCTCCCAGACTTTGACGCCGCAAAAGAATCTAGACCCCAGCTTCCAATATCTTTAACATCAATCGCCGCTTTATTTACATTTACAGAAACTCTAAACGGCAACCATAAATCCGGGTGGCTCAGCGGGCCTTCTATAATTGTGTGCGGAGCGCTGCTATCGCTGGGGATTATTTTTGCATTAACGCTGTCTATGGAAATGTTCAGCAATTCACGCCTAGCGGTTAGCTTTGGGTCTAGAGAAATCTTTGGGTTTTCAAAATGCAATTCCGTGCCTTGCGCAAATTTTACCTTAACCGATGCCCACGCAAACTTAAAAGGAAATTCAGTCTCAAATCCTTGTGGAATTATAGTTGCCGATTCCAGTTCTATAGGATTGGAAAGAAAAAACACAGCTTCTTTTTTAATCTTTTTATACCCAAAAAACAAAGAAACCAGCAGCGCAGCTAAAAGGAGCAGCACAACAGCATTAAAAATTATTTTTTTATTCTCAATTTTCAATTCTTAATTCTCAATTAACGAATAAACCTTTGCGTACATATAAATTTGTTTCAATAAACTAGCAAATCCATTTGCTCTTGTTGGTGTTAGGCCTATTTGCAAACCTATTTCTTGAAAAAATTCAGGTTTTGCCGTTAAAATATCTGCGGGTTTTTGGCGGTTGTAAATTTTCAATGCCAGAGCGCCCAAGCCTCTGCTCAAAAGCGGGGTGCTTTCGCCACCCTCGGTGTCCATGTAAAAAAATAAAATTCCGTCTTTGTATTCGGGAACCAAAAACATTTTTGCAGCGCAACCCTTTACTATGAATTTATCCTGCTTTAAGCTTGGCTCCATTCCTTTGTGCTCTTTTGCGATTTTCAGCAAATATTTCCATTTATCGTCTGGATCCCTGAAGTCTGCGAAAATTTGCTTTATTTCGCTTTGCGATTTTTCTATGGTCATTTTTTCCTCATTCTTTGTACAGGCTCCTCAACGCTTTTACAGCGTTTCCGCATTTAACTGGAGATAAAATGCATTCAAATTTTGGAAAATCCTGCTTTATTTTTTCTTTTCTGCTGCCTTCCTGATAAAAAATCAGCAAAACTCTGGGATATTTGGCATCGATTTTTTGCATTTGAGCATCTGTGAGGCTGTCTGCTTCTGCTATCAGCAAATCTTGCCCGCTCAAATTCAAAATAGTTTCTATATTGGTGGATTGTATTGGGATTCCTTCAATCTCTTCAACATTTTTGCTCACGTATTCCAGTATTTTTTCTTCTTTGCTGTAAATAGCAACTTTTTGATTCGCTTTGCTTAGGAACTTTTTGTAAAAAGCCTCTTCTTTTGTTTTTACCAAAAGCTGGAAATAAAAACAGCTGCCGTTTTTATCGCTTTTAACTTCTAAATTAGAATCCATGGCTTGCAAAATGCTTTGCGAAATTGAAAGCCCAAGTCCGGAACCCCCGTATTTTCTGGCATGTCCTTTGTCTAATTGCTCAAAGGCTTTGAATATTTTTTTAATATTTTCTTTTGAAATGCCAATGCCAGTGTCTGTTATTTCAAAAAACAGCCTGCAGCCTTCAGGATAATTCACATGGTTGATAGCCAGTTTTACCATGCCCTTGTTTGTGAATTTAAGCGCATTGCTCACCAGGTTTACCAAAACTTGCCTTAATTTAACTGGGTCTGTTTTTATAAATCTTGGTATTGCAATAGAGGGCAGCACATAAAATCTAATATTTTTGTAAAGCAGGTAATGTTTGCAAACTCCAATCAAGTCGTCTAGCAGAGAAAATATATCAACCCATTCTTTTTCAACTTTAAGAGTTCCTGCTTCAATTTTTGAATAATCCATTATGTTGTTGAACGTGTCTCGCAAATGATAAGAAGATATTTCTATGTTTTTGCACCATTCTTTTTCTTCGCCGTTTAAATTCGCGCTTTTGTTCAAAAGCAATTCAGAAAATCCGAGTATTGAATTGAGAGGCGTTCTTATTTCGTGGCTCATGTTTGCCAAAAACAGGCTTTTTGCCATGTTTGCTTCTTTTACGGCGTTCATTTCTCTTAGCAGTTTTCGGTTTGAAAGTCTGAAATATATGTAAAAAGAAAACCCCAAAATCAATATAATCACAAGTTCCGCTATTATTACATTCATCATGTTAGACACATAGTCTTGGTATTTGCTTGCCAGCCATGAGTCAGCTTTGTTGATTATTATTGTTTCTGGAGGGAGTTTATCAAGGTTCAAATTTCTGCTGGCAGCAGCTTTTTCATCAAGCATGTTTATGTTCAGGCTTCTTTGGAAACCAGGTCTATTGCCATGCTCTTCCAGAATTGATGCTACAAGCAATCCGGTGTTTTTTCCGACCAATGGGGCAAATAGCACATATCCGCCAACAATTCCGTTTTGTATCCCTACATCCCAAAAAGAATACACGGGAGCTTTGCTGTGGTCATTTACATACTTGGTTATTGTGTGCCATAGCCACAATGCATGCGTATATCTTATAGTATCGCCAAGGCTTATGCTAGCCAGCGCAACCGCATCCACCTCAGGGTCTAGCTGGGAAAGAAGTTTGGGAATATTTTCCCACGGCGGTTCTCTCCATTCTTCCAAAGCAATTTCTCTTTCGCCAGAAAACACTGCAATGTTCAATTGTTCTCTTATTTCTTCTCCGGCGTCTGAGTCATCGGTTATGAATATGATCCTTTGAACATCGCTCTGAATGCGGCTTATAAAGTCTATCTGCATGGGCACGTTGTAGTGCTCGTAAATGCCAGACCACAAGGAATTAGCAGAATCCACAGATATTGCTTGCTGCCTGCTTACTCCGCAGGATATAATGGGAATTTCTTCCCACAGCTCGTTTTTATATTTTTTTGCAAAATTAAACGCGGCATAATCCACGGTTATAATTGCATCAAATTCAAATTCAGATTCATTGTATTTGTCTGCAAGCATTGAATAAAAATGGTCTTCGGTATTAACCAGAATATCCATATATTCCACATGAACATTCACATTTCCATTTTCTGCCAAAACATCCTGTATTCCTTTTGTAATTTGGCTTGCCCAGGTAAATTTTTCGTTGTAAGAATTCAATATAAGCACATTTTGCTGCGCTGTCTGCGCAAAAATCGAAGCTGCAAGCAAAAAAACGGCTAAAAACAGGGGCATAAGGGGAATATAGAATTTTCCCTTGACAACTCGCTTGAAATTTGCTATATTTGCATTACCTGCAAAAAAAGCGGGTACCTCTCGTCTCTAATGTTGGGGGCGAGCTGAAGACCGTAGGGAGAACATTTATGGTTAAAGACTATGAAACCATGGTGGTTATAGATGCCATGATTTCTGATGAAGCAATAGAGACAGAAATAGCCTCTGTTGAAAAGAAAATACTGACGCACTCAGGAGAAATCAAGAGATGCGACAAGTGGGGCAAGCGCAAACTCGCTTATACAATCAACAAACAAACGCACGGCTTTTATGTAATATTCTATTACAAGGCAGATAAAGGCATTGTTTTGGATTTGGAGCGCGGTTTTAATATAAACACAAATATTTTGCGCTATTTAACCCTTACCGATTATCCGCTCACAGAGATAATCTACAACCAGGATCATATCAGCAGCTCGGAAGACACTGTTGGTTTTGACATAGACTATGGAGATGCAGACTAATGACTTTTGAAGAAAAAAAGAACGAACGCAACAGCGTTCCGCGCAAAAAAAACTGCTGGTTCTGCGAAAACAGAATCTTTTTCCTGGATTACAAAGACGAGGCAATGCTTCGCCGTTTCCTCTCTGACCGTGGCAAAATTTTGCCCCGCCGTCTGTCTGGAAACTGCGCAAAACATCAGCGCTCTCTTGTTGAGGCCATTAAACGCGCCCGTCACGTGGCGTTGCTTTCATTCGTAGCAGATTCTTTGAGATAGGAGGGAACCATGGAAATTATTCTTAAAGCAGATGTCCCGAAACTGGGAAAGCTACTTGATATAGTTCAGGTTAAAAACGGCTATGCCCGCAATTACCTGTTCCCTCGCAGCCTTGCAATGCCAGCTACCAGAGAAGCAAAACGCGCTTTGGAAAAAAACCGCGAAGCCATGGAAGCACAGTTCCGCAAAGAACTTGCCGCCTCCGAAGATATTGCCACTAAAATTTCCGCTACGCAGATTACCATAGAGCGCAGCGTTGTGGAAAATGAAAGGCTTTACGGCTCGGTTTCCGCTTCTGATATTGCGGCTGCCCTCAAAGGTTTGGGCTTTAACATAGCAAAGAGGCAGATTGCCTTGACTGAGCCTATAAAACAGCTTGGCAACTACTCGGTTCCTGTTAAAGTTTTCTCTGGCGTGGAAGCTACGCTTTCCGTTTGGGTTACAAATAAGGCAACATAGGCGAAGATTGAAAAAAGTTTTCGTTGACGGGCAAGAAGGCACAACGGGTTTGCAGATAAGAGAAAAACTGCTTGCCCGCAAAGATGCGCAGCTTTTGGAAATTGAGCCTGAGCTTCGCAAAGACCCTGCCCGCCGAGCGGAACTCTTAAATTCAGCCGATGTTGTTTTTTTATGCCTGCCAGACGATGCGGCAAAAGAGTCCGCATCGCTTGCGACAAATCCCAGCACCATTGTAATAGACACAAGCACAGCGCATCGCACAGATGATGCCTGGGCTTATGGCTTGCCAGAGCTTTCTCCTGAGCACAGGGAAAAAATCAAAAACTCAAAACGAATAGCAAATCCCGGTTGCCACTCAACGGGCTTTTTGCTTGCAATTTACCCGCTCATAGCAAAGGGCATAATGAAAGCAGACGAGAATTTAGTTTGCTACAGTTTAACTGGCTATAGCGGCGGTGGCAAAAAAATGATTGCGGATTACAAGGAAAATCTCAGTAAGGTTAAATTTGAATCGGAGTCTGTGCTTGCCTCAAAGCCCTACGCGCTTGGGCTTTGCCACAAGCATTTGCCAGAAATGCAAAAAATCGCAAACTTGGCAAAGCCGCCTTTGTTTAATCCCGTTCTTGGTCCTTATAGCCAAGGAATGGCAGTTACCGTAGGTTTGTTCCCCAGTATGCTCAGCGGCATGTCTTTTGACGATTTGAGAAAATTTTTAAGCGACTATTACAAAGACAGCGAATTTGCAAGCGTTGCTGCAGCAAGCGAAAACCCTGCTATTCTAGATCCAACGATTTGCAACGGAACCAATAATGCAAAAATTTTTGTGTTTGGGAACCAGGAACATGGTCAAATAACCGTGGTTCTAGACAATTTGGGCAAAGGCGCCAGCGGCGCTGCTATGCAGAACATGGATTTAGCTGTTCTTTAAAAAATTCCCATTGGGCATTTGCCATTTTTTCTAGCGTGTAATTTTTGCTGTGCTCTGTGCTTGCGTTTCGCATTTGTTCGTATTCGGGCGTTCCAAAAATTTCGCAGCATTGTTTAAGCTGCTGTTTCCATGCGCTCAAATCCCTAAAAGGCAAAACCCATCCGCATTTTTCCTCTGCGTTTCTTATTATATCCTGAGGTCCGCCTTTATCGGTCACCAGCACGGGAGTTCCGCTGGCAAGCGATTCTACAATAACGTTCCCAAAAGTATCCGTAGCGCTCGGAAATAAAAAGAAATCCGCATTGGCATAATATTCCGCAAGTTCTTTGCCTGCCTTTACGCCCGCAAAATGCACATTGGAACAATCCTTCATATCTTCTTTAAGCGTTTTCAAATACCATCCGCCCCCAACAAAAACCAGCTCCGCATTTTGATTTTCCAAGCAAAACTCCTTCCACAAAGTTTCCAAAAAAGGAATATCTTTCTCCACAGAAATACGTCCCACGTAAAGAAAGCGAATTTTATGGCTTAGTTGAGAGTTGAGAGTTGAGAGTTGAGAGTTGCGGTAATTTGGTGAAAAATTTTCTAGTGGGATGCCTCTTGGCAGGATTTTTATGTCTTTGGAGTTTACTTTTATTTCGGTTTGCAGAATTTTGCGGTAGGCTTCGCAAGGGCTGATTACTGGCGTGATGTTTCTGTAGAATACTTGCATTAGCCAGAGCACGTAGCTGCGCATCCATGCTTCTTTTACGAGTGAGCGCGTGTAGCTTGGGACGTCTGTGCGGTAATGGCTTAGAACTTTTATGCCTATTATTTTAGCTGCAGCGCCAACTAGCCATGCGCCTGGGCTTGGAGTTTCGAGTTCCATTAAATCTGCGGGGTAACGTTTTAGCATTTTCAATACTGGCGCAAGGTATGGAGCAGCAAGCTCGGAATCTGCGTAGCCTAGCTGTTCCATGCTTGCGGCGCGGGGAAATAGAACCACATAGCCATCTTCAACAACTCCATTTGAACGCGTGTTGAATGCGCTGCCCCAGAGCTGCGCCTTTTTGCCTTTTGATTTTAGGTATGGCACAACGGAACGCAGGCTATTGGCTATGCCGTTTATTTCGTCTAGATTGTCGGAATAAAAAATCACGGATATATCGTCGTCTGTTTTTCTGTTTTTTTTTCTGAGTTTTTGCGCTTTGCGCATTTTAAGCATTGTTGGCACATTTATAAGCCATTGCCAAAATACTTGCATAAGAAGCATGGTAGTTCGCACGTTCCCGGGGCGGTAGTGCGGTCCTCTCTTCATATTTTTGAACACAGAGGTTACTGTGCGCTCTTTTATAGGAGGCCGGGTATCGCCGCCATTAAGCGGTTTGCGCGAGAAGTTCATGGATTTGGTAATGTAGAAAATTTCTAAATTCCCTGCATGAAGCAATTTTTCAAATATTTTTTCGCATCAATGCTGGGAACTTTTTCCGCTTTATCTTTATATTTGCTGTTCTTTCTGTCTTTTGTATTCTTTTTCTCAATAATAATAATTTCCTCCTCAAGCTCCAAAAGGCCTGCTGCAGAAGCTTCAATTTTAAGAATAGATTTGAGCGGAATTATAACCGAAAAAGAAAGCTACGACCCGCTGCCCATAAAGTTTTTTGGACTGGGAGTGAGAAAGCAGGGATTGAGCGAGATTTTGGAGGCTATAAAAAAAGCTAAATATGACAAGAGAGTAAAGGGCATATATCTTAATGCAGGAGTTGCGCAAACTGGAATTGCCTCAATGCAAGAAATTAGAGAAGCTTTGCTAGACTTCAAAGAAAGCGGAAAATTTGTGATTGCCTACGGCGAAGTGATTTCGCAAAGAAGCTACTACGGAGCCTCCGTTGCAGACAAAATCATTCTGAACCCTATCGGAATGCTTGAACTCAAAGGGCTTGGCACCATGCAGCAATACAACAAGGGCGTTTTTGAAAAAATGGGAATAGAAATGCAAGTGTTCAAAGTTGGCACATATAAATCTTATATAGAAACATTTACCGAAAATAAAATGAGCGACTACGATAGAAAACAAAAAAGCGCTTATTTAACTGCTCTGTGGAAAGAAATGCTAAACGGAATTTCTGAAAGCAGAGGAATTGCCACGGATTCTCTAGACCGCTACGCAGATGAGTATTTGCTTTTTTCTGCACCGGAAAGTTTGGTTAAGTATGGGCTTATAGACTCACTGGCTTACAGAATTGATTTTGAAAATTTATTGAAAGAAATGGCTGGTATCAAAAAAAACAAAGATTTAATATTCCTGAAAACGTCTGATATTTTAAGCACCAAATCATTTGCCGAAACAATGAGAAGCACAAGAGCCAGCAAAATAGCTGTTCTTTACGCAGAGGGCGGCATTGTTAGCGATGCCGAGGAAAGCCTATACTCAGACCCTGTGATAACCGCAAAAACTTATGTGCGAACTTTGAAAAAAATAAAGGAAGACAGCACAATAAAAGCTGTTGTTTTTAGAGTAAATTCCACAGGCGGCTCGGCTTATGCCTCTGACCAAATTTGGCACAGCATTAGAGAACTTTCAAAAACAAAGCCTGTTGTTGCATCTTTTGGTTCTTATGCGGCAAGCGGCGGATATTACATTGCCTGCGGAGCAAATAAAATTGTCAGTTCCCCAGCCACGCTCACAGGCTCAATAGGAATTTTTGGGCTTTTTCCAAGCGGAGAAAAGCTTGCAGATAAAATGGGAGCCTCTTATGATGGAATTGGAACAAACAAAAACACTTTGCTAGCCCAGCAAATTTTGAGCATTCCATTTTTTGGCGCAGGAATTATGCCCGCGCGTCCTTTAAACGAAGGCGAGCATGCCATGCTGCAAACCTACATAGAGCGAGGCTACGAAACATTTTTATCTCGCTGCGCAGAAGGGCGAAACATAAGCAAAGAAGCTTTGGACGCAATTGGCCAAGGCAGAGTTTGGACAGGAACGCAAGCAGTTGACATAGGCCTTGCAGACACTCTAGGCGGAATTGAAACCGCAATTGAAGCAGCAGCAGAGCTTGCAAATTTGGAATATTACGCAATAGAAGAATTTCCAAAACAAAAAGACCCCTTTGAAAAATTCTTTGAAGAACTTTTAGCTTACGCAAAAATCAACAGCCTGAAATTCATTTTAGGAAAAGAAGGCTATGAAGCCCGCCAATTGCTAAACGCAATTTCAAATTACGATTTTAGGCAAGCAATTATGGAGAATTAATAATGGATCTAAAAAAAATTGAAGACGGGTTCCGCATTATTTTAGAAGGCTTGGGAGAAGATCCTGATAGAGAAGGTTTGCTGAAAACGCCTGAGCGGGTTGCTAAAATGTATGCGGAGCTTTTGAGCGGGCTGAGCAGCAACGAGAAAGAAGAAAACGTTTTGGCTACGCAATTCGTTGAAAAATACGATGAAATGATTTTGCTGAGAGACATCCCAGTGACAAGCATTTGCGAGCATCATTTTTTGCCATTCACAGGCGTTGCGCACGTAGCTTATGTGCCGGGCAATCGCATAGTCGGGCTTTCAAAGCTGGCGCGGGCAGTTGATTTTTATGCGCGCCGCCCGCAAGTGCAAGAACGCCTAACCACTCAGATAGCAGAACTCATACACAGTTCGCTTGAACCAAAAGGCGTTGGCGTTGTGCTTGCCTGCACCCACACCTGCATGACAATAAGAGGCATTCAAAAAACAGGCTCCGTAATGTTCACAAGCAAGCTGATAGGCTCGTTCAAGAGCAACGCAACTACGAGAGCGGAGTTTATGTCGCTGATTAATCATTGAAGTTTATTCTCAACTAAACATCAAATCCGTGCCCTCGGCAACTGGGTTTGGCAGGCTGAAGGTTTCTTCTGTTAGTTTTTTCAAAGGTTCTTCTTTGTTTGGATTTGGAATGGAAGAGTGCGGTTCCAAGGAGAATTGAGAGAGCATTCCTTTGATTTTTTTTTCGTTTTCTTGTTTAATCACAAAGCCCCAGTTTGGGATTGTTTCTTCTACGCAACATAAAAAAGGTTTGTAAGCGGAAAGCTCGGCGAATTTGTTTGGATTTTTTATGCGTAAAATGTGCAGGGAATCAATGGAAGAATCGTTGTATATGTTGAGCCATTCGTTTAAGGCGGCAGCTACGTTGGCTGTGGCTTTGTTCCAAGACATAAAGTCTTGGACATAGTCTTTTGGAAGCCCGGAGCGCAAGCCGTTTAAAAAAGATTCCTTGCTGAGCACAAATCGCAAAGGGTCTTCTTCGTTTTTTGCCTGCGCCATGCAAGACATTTGAAAAATTCTCATTGCGCCGTTGCTCTGCGATAAAAACCACTCAAAATTGGAACTGCCTGCTATAATAGGCTCGGATAAATTTTCTTTGGGCCGCTTTGCAAAAAAAACGCTCTCGCCAAATTCAGTGAGAGAGAATGCTAAAATATGCTTTTTTTTAATTTGCATTTTTAAAATTCCAAAAATCCAAAGCTCTCTGAGTGGCAGCGGCAACTGAAGCCAGTTTGCATAAGTTTTGTTTTTAAGCAGCCTTGAGCTGGTGTCGCGAGGCCAGAATAATCGCGCTGCATTCAATGCGTTAAGCGGTTTTTCAAAGAATTTCAGCAATTTTTGCAACTCGCCTTTGATTTTAAATCTTTCGCGCTCCCACCAAAAAAGAAATTCCGAAAAAAGCCTGAACCCGTTGTTTCGCAAAAAATCATAAGTGCCGTCAAGCAATTTTAAAGCGCCATCTTCTGCATCTTTTGAAATCCATTTCTCAAAAATCAAAAAAGACAACTGCATGTTGATTTCATTATCCGTTAGAGAGTTATCAATATTTTTATTGCTGAAAAAAATCTCAGCAATATGTTTTTTGGCAGAGTGGCTAAAAGAATTGTCTTTTTTCAATGAAATTTTGCCAAGCTGTATTTTTGCCAGCATGAACAGCAAATGCAATTCCGCTTTTTTATCATTGGAAACCCAAGCGATGGTTTCTGCATTTTCTTCGTTTTTTATAAATGAATTTAAAAAATAATCTTCAAAATCCGCGAACCCGTAATACAGGCATGAGCCTTGGCACCTAACATGCCAAATAAACATTTCATTTGCGGTTTCATTCAAAAAAGCGTTCAAAGATTTTTGGTCTGTGTCTAAACTGCGTTCCAATTCCTTTAAATGCAAGCCTCTGCTGCCGCTGGCATAAATCAAGCCTAGAGCCTGTGCTTCCCACTCATTCCTTTTCTGCATCCATTTTTGCCGCCTTTCTTCGCTTAAAATTTCGCTGCACAGCTCATTGAGTATTTTAGAATTCTGCACAAGCCCGCTTTTCTTGGTAAACTTAGTTCGCAGCCGGCTTAAATAAGACCCAGGCGCACCGCTTAAATGCTCTTGAATAGAGTGCAAATTTTTATTCATAGGGGGAAATAATATAGTAAGTGCTGATTAAGCTGCTTTGGGTTTTGGGAATGGGGGCTCCCTACTAGCAACTCTCCAGATTAAACCCAATCTGTATTTTCTACATTCATACGGACTCATGACTGTAAAAAAATATTTGGATAAAAATGTTTACGAAGCAGCCGTTGAACGCATAGACTTTATATTTAAGAATTTTGAGAAAATATACTTGTCTTTTAGCGGCGGCAAGGATAGCGGCATTATGCTGAACCTTGCGCTTGATTATATGAAAAAGAACAATATAACCAAAAAAATAGGCATTTTGTTTATAGATTTAGAAGCGCAATATAAAGTGACAATAGAGTACATAAAGGAAACTTTTATTGAAAATAGCGACATGCTAGACGTTTACTGGTGCTGCCTGCCCCTGAACCTCAGAAATTCCCTAAGCGTTTTTGAGCCGTTTTGGACACCTTGGGACCTAGACAATAAAGAGAAATGGGTTAGGAATTACCCTGATTTTCCGTGCATCACCGAAAGAAAGCATCCTTTCAAGTTTTTTAGGAAAAACATGGAATTTGAGGAATTTATTTATAAATTCGGGGAATGGTATGCCAATGGCAAAAAAACCGCCTGCTTGGTGGGAATTCGCTCCGATGAAAGTTTTAACCGATTTAGAACAATAGCTTTTAAGCACAAAAGCATGTTAAGAAATATCAGCTGGACAACAAAAATTTCCAAAACCGAAAAATTATACTCTTGCTATCCCATTTACGACTGGAAAAACAGGGATATATGGATAGCAAGCTATAAATTCAATTGGGATTACAACAAATTATATGACTTATTTTACAAAGCAGGCCTTAAACTTGACAAAATGAGAATTTGCCAGCCTTACGGAGACGACCAGCGAATAGGGTTAAATTTATTTCGTGTGATAGAGCCTGAGACGTGGGCAAAGGTTGTAAACCGCGTTAGCGGTGCTAACTTTGGCAATATTTACTGCGGAAGCAAAGCTTTGGGCTACAGAAAAATAAAACTCCCAGAAGGACACACATGGAAAAGCTACACTAGGCTGCTGCTAGAAACGCTCCCAAGAGCAGTCTCAGACAGCTATAAAAAAAAGTTTGCCAAATTTATAAAACACTGGAAGAGCAAAGGCTCCGTTGTAAATACTTCATGGATGCCAGAAGAAGCAGTTCTTTCTGGCGAATTTTCAAGCCGTGGCCGTAAAAATCAACCGCTTGTAGTTTACAGAGATATACCGGATAAACTTCCTTTTTGGGCAGAATCAAAAAAACTTGGACCTAGCTGGCGCCGCATGGCGGTATGTGTTTTAAAAAATGACCAGCTATGCCGCTCGCTTTCCTTTTCGCAAACAAAAAAACAACGAGAGCGTATGCAGATTTTGCTTGAAAAATACAGAATTATATAGGAGTAAAAAAATGGAATACCAAAGCCCAGTTTACAATATTAAAGCGATTCCCGTTGAAAAACTCAGAGCAAATGAGTACAACCCCAACAGCGTTGCCCCGCCAGAAATGGAACTTTTATACCGCAGCATCAAGGAGGATGGCTATACAATGCCCATAGTTGTTTTCCATCGCGAAAAAGATGATGTGTATGAGATAGTGGATGGCTTTCACAGATATACGGTGATGCTTAAATACCCGGATATACGCGAAAGAGAAAAAGGCATGCTGCCTTGCTCCGTTATTGAAAAGCCCATAGGTGAGCGCATGGCATCTACCATAAGGCACAACAGAGCGCGCGGCAGCCACAATATTGACTTGATGAGCAATATAGTTGCGGAGCTGGTGGAGCTGGGCAAAAGCGATATTTGGATTTCAAAATATTTGGGTATGTCTATGGACGAGATTTTGAGGCTTAAACAAATAACAGGGCTTGCTTCGCTTTTCAAAGGCCATGAATTCTCAAAGAGCTGGGTGGTTTAGCTACCCCAGCAAGCTCAGCACCGCCATTGGCATCATATTTGCCTGTGCTAGCACGCTGGTTGCGCTTTGCACCATAATTTGGTTGCGAGTGAAATTGGTGGTTTCTTTTGCAAAGTCTGTGTCTCGTATTCGGCTTTCTGCGTCTTGGGTGTTAAATTCTAGGTTTGCTATGTTGTTTACGGTGTATTCCAAGCGGTTTATAAAGGTGCCTATTTTTGCCCGAACGCCGGAAATTTCTTTGATGGCTTCGTCTAATTGGTCTGTGGCGTTGGTTGAGGAACCTTGGGTTAAAAGGCTCAAGCTTTTGAAGTTTACATTGCCAACCCTAAGGTTGAGCAGGTCGCTTGAGCTGGCTTGTATAGCAGTGTATGTAACGGGAATTTGATTGGCGAATATTCCGCCAAGGCCAATGCTGAAATTTGGGCCTATGTGCAATGTCCATGAATCTGCCCTGTATGCTGCCATTGGGTCAACGATGGGAGCGGTTTCAGAATCATCTCCGTCATCTCCGTCGTCTCCAGAAACTGGGTCTGGGGTAAACTGATGGTTTACTGCAAAATTGGTGTTAGAGGTGCCATTAGCAGTTGTAATGATTTCTCCAGCGCCACCTACATGCCTTATGCCCGCTACCATAGATGAACTAGCTTGATTAAGAATAACTTGGACATTAGCCCAATCAGCCTTGCTTGGGTCGCTTGGGTCCCAGCCAGATACTCTAATCTCAACATAGCTGCTGCCATTTACTCTGCTCCACATTCCATCGCTATCCAATACGTTTATAAGGTCTATAGTTTGCCAAGAACCTCCTCCGCCAAGCCTAGTTTGAATTATGGCTGTGTGCGTTCCCGATATTGGCGTGGGGTCTGAGGATGGTGCAGGACCTGAGGCAGGAGAGGTTTGCGCAGGATCTTTGGGGGTTGCAGCAAAGCTGGTGTTGGGGTTGCCGCTTTTGTTGAGCAGGTTTTTTCCGTTGTAGTCTGTGGTTAAAGAGATGCGAGAAATTTCTTTTGTGAGTTCCTGAAGTTCTTGATTTAGATAATAACGCTCAGTGTCTGTCAAGGTATCGTTTGCCGATTGTATGGAAAGCTCTCGCTGGCGTTGCATTGCGTTTGTTATTTCCGAAAGACCGCCCTCTGCAATTTGCAACGCGGCAATGCCGTCTAGAGCATTTTGCTTTGCCTTTCCCAGACCGCGAATTTGCGTTCGCATCTGCTCGCTCATGGCAAGGCCTGCCGCATCGTCTTGGGCGCGGTTTATTCTAAAGCCTGTGGAGAGTTTTTCCAATGATTTGCTCATTGCATTGTTGTTTTGAAACAACGCATGTTGGGCAACCATGGCTCTTATGTTATGGTTTATTTGCATATATACCTTATAGGCAGAATTGAGAAAAAGTTTAGTCTGGTAACTATACAATTTGATTACATAGCTATTACAAACCTTGCATTTTTGGCATATTGAAATTATATTTACAATGCGGTTGCAAAAATGCAATTACCATGCAGGTTTCTCTGTTTTCGGAAATTTGCTTGTTTCACCTTAGAAAACAATGAGGTTCTTATGAACATTACAAAAAAACTCGCAATTGGCGTTGCTCTTTTGGGCGCCGCTACAGTTGCAAATGCACAGCAGATGACATTCGGCGCATCTGTTCCCCCCATCATGTCCGTTGAAGCAATAGGCGCAGTTCTCCCTGCAGCTGCTTTGTTAAGCGGTCGAGTAGCTCCCAAAGCACCTGATGATGAATCTCCCACGGTAGGCTTTGTTCAGGTAACCACCAATCTGCCAACCTGGAATCTGAAAATCACTGCCAAGAATAAAGGCGCATTGAAGAGTTTAAGCGGTGTTGGGTTGGCAACAAATGGCGAGACTACAGACGGCAATACTATTGCTGGCCAATTGG
>Ga0099364_10006260_pt1 | contig 17392 bp, 8 predicted proteins | sample TergutTh196P3_FD_73070 | JGI IMG/M metagenome (GOLD analysis project Ga0099364, IMG submission 73070) | Microcerotermes parvus P3 segment gut microbial communities from Pointe-Noire, Republic of the Congo - Th196 P3 | ecosystem: Host-associated > Arthropoda: Insects > Digestive system > Gut ... | reverse complement strand
AACTGCTGGCATAAATGTAATCAAGCCGGGAATTGTAAGTCAGGAGATGCAAAAATCCGGGTTTATTAATTTAAGTGCTGAGGGGGATCTCTCAATAACTTCGGAGCTGGATAGAATTGCAGAGCTGGAAAGGTCAGGTTCATTTTTCCCGGGGCTGGGTTTCTATGAATCTACCATAAGGGAAGCTGCCGGAGATTATATTGGTACTGTAATTGCGGCATATAAAGAGCTCTCCTGGGCTTACTCTCATGCATCCATATCCCGGGAGCAGGTTGAAGAGGCATTGGTAAGTGCCTTTGCTTATTTGAACGACCAGATGAAAGTGTTTACGGAAACTGATTTGTCCCCCGGTACATCGCCTGGTTTTTTTGAACTAGACGGTGGTCTTGCAGCTGCAAGGGGATGTATTGCTTTTTTCCGGGAGGATTGGGAGGAGGCATGGAATCAGCTTTCCAATATAAATTTGCAGAACGATGATCCGGATTCCTTCCTTAACTGGATGATCTTTGTAGCTTCCTTTGAACTGCGGGGCAGCCGGGAATCAGGTGCAATGGACAGCTCCGGTAACAGATCTGCATACAGCGCTATCCGTGCAAGGTATGTGCAGTTTCCTGAGTACTGGTACAGGGGAGCGAGGGTATTTTCTTTCATCCAGGATGATAATATTGCGGCTGTTTTTGCAGAGCAGTGCATTAATCTATCGCCTAATGGCCCTTTTGCAGATGAAAGCAGGAGAATTCTTGCTGCACACCTGGGATTAAATACCGAAAGCAATTCCTGGCAGAATATTCTGACCCTGGCAGAGATCGAGGACATTATTTACAGGGCTGTTTATGAAGATAACCCTGAAGTTCTGGCAGAACTTTTCCCCATGCTCACTCTGCCTGATAATCCATATATATTCTTTTCCCTGGGAGCACTCTCTTCCATTGCTGCAAACCCGGAATTCCATTCGTATTTATCCCGGCAGGCACAGATTAACAGCAGCCTCCTGCGCGAGCGGCTGTTATTCGCCATACGGAGTTAAAATGAAGAGAAGACCGATTTATCTGCCAGCTCTGTTTTGTTTTTGGTTTGTTTCCTGTGCATCTCCGGCACCTGACGATGCGGTATTTATGCTTTTTATCAGGGCACAGGATGCCTACAGGGAGGGGTTTTTTACCGAGGCTGCAATTCTCCTAAGGGATGAAAATAAATTTGTACCGGCTGTTGTGTTAAGGGGAAAAGCCGAATTCCTTTCCAATAATCCAATAGAAGCAGAAAGATCATTAAGACGCGCTCTGCACTTAAAACCGGGTGATTATGAGGCTTCACTTTTCCTTGCAAGGATATTAAGGGAAAAGGGGGAAACAAATGAAGCACAGTCTTATATAGACAGGTTGCTTGGAGAAAATGCAATGGATATCAGGGCTTTGCGTCTGGCGGCGGAACTTGCCGGGGAGAGGGGTTTATCCGGTGATGCTGCTGCACTATTGGACAGGGCGGTTGAGGCCTCTGCAGAGTCTGCTCTTGTTTTTCTGGACAGGGCAAGACTCAGATGGACAGGCGGCAACCGTACCGGCGCACTGGAGGATCTGGGGCGTGCAAGGGTATTGCTCCCACCTGACAGTCCTGTGTTAAGGGCTGTGGAAACGCTGGAATCCATAATCCGGGGGGTGTCATGATTTTATTGCTCTTCATGGTTCTGCTTTCTCCCGGGAATGTATACGGCGATTTGCAAAGAGGCATCAGCTTTTCTGATGCAGGGAGAATGGCAGTTGAAGTATCTAGGGAACTGGAGAATGAATATGCACAAATTGCAATGCGTGAAGGTATCTGGAGCTGGGGGATAAGATCGTATATGCCCCGTTTAAGCATAATGGCATCCCAGGATGACAGGCTCTCGTATACCGGGCCGGATTCTTTTCTGAAAACATACTCACTAAATATAGAACAGATGGTCTGGGACGGGGGCAGGCTGTCAATGTCCAGGAAAGTAGAACGAGCTGAGCTTGATTTGGCTGACATTCTTCTTTCTCAAATGGCATCCCAGATAAGGGAAGCTGCAGTGTCATCATACAGGGATGTGCTTTATACAAGAATGCTTCTGGAAATAAGAAACAGTTCTCTTGCATCTCTGGAAGAGCAGGTGCGCATAATGGAACGTGAGGTGGAACTGGGTCTTTCCAGAGCTGTTGATCTATTGGATGCAGAGATCAGGGTTGCTGCTTTTGAACTGGAAATTATTTCACTTTACATGGATCTGGAAGAAGCAGAGCGTAATTTTGCCATACTGCTGGGTCTGGATGAACTGCCTCCCCTTACAGAGAGGATAGATACCCAAAGAAATACAATGCTTCCCAGTCCGGAATTTCTTAGGACTCTTGTGGAATCAAGGAATCCTGATCTTGCTGTTATGCGATATTCTGTTTCCAGAACGGAAGCGGAATCCAGAGCTGCCTCTCTTTCATGGCTCCCCGTTATACGCCTTACCGGAAGCTTTGGCCTGAGCGGCAGACAGTATCCCCTTTCCAGGCATAACTGGTCCATAGGAATTAATATTGACTTTACATCTCCCTGGATATCGGGGAGCTTTGGAGCTCAGGGAGGCTGGGATCCTCCCTTTGACAATAATGCCAGGATACAGCAGACCCTCAGTCCCGTTCCCGATCCGGCATCTTCGTTTTCTCCCCGTGCTGCAAGGCTTGCATTGGCAAATGAACAATACAGATATGAAACAAGCTTAAGGGAGGCAGAAAATTTTATTGACAGGCTGCATTCTGCCTGCCTTGTTTATAACCGGAGGCGTCTTTTGGCAATGGAAGCACTGGAGCTGGAAAGGGAGAGATATAATCTTGCGGAGTTCAGGCTCACTCTGGGTGAAATAACCAGACTGGATTTAATGCAGGCAAGGCTCGATTTTTCAATGAAGGAAGCCGCCCTTGTGGAAGCAGCTGTAATGCAGCTTCAGGCAGAAAGGGCACTGGAGCTTTTTCTGGATCTGGGTCCCGGCGAAATCAGCCTGTTGGCCGATCCTGTTTCTGCGGGGGGTATCAGGTGAAAGTTAAATTATCAGAATTGATCTTGTTATTTTTTGTTTTTACTTCACTTGCTTCATGCAGGGGAAATCAAATTCCTGAACAAAATAATTCTCCCCCTCTTGTTAGAATCAGTATTGCAGAAGAAAGGGATCACCGGGAAGAAATAAACGGTTTTGGTTCTCTTACATATACCAAAAAGTTTGAAGTTTTTTCTGCCCTTGACGGAACAATGGATACGCTTTATTTCCGTGAAGGAGATTTAATTTATACCGGAGATTTAATTGCTGTTATAAATAATCCGCAGGTGAACCTTGCTGTAAGAAGGGCTGAGGAAGCTTACTCTCAGGCGCTTGCAGCTCTGGATATCGCGATGGTAAGGCTGAGGGACTCTGTTTACCATGCGGAAATAAGGCTTTTACAGAACCAGAAATCACGGGAAGAATTAATCCAGGCAGAAATTGTTCTGGAGGAAGAGAGGCGCAAGAGCCGTAACAGGGAAGCTCTTTATGAAATTGGAGGTATCAGTGATGAATCAATAAGGGAAGAACGTTTCCGTCTGGATAGTCTGGAAACCCAGGTTCATTTCATGGCAAGGGATCTGGAAATTCAAATGGTTGGTTTCAGGGAAGAGGATCTTGTTTCTGCCGGTATGCCTGTTCCCCCTGACCCTGAAGAGCTGCGTCAGGCGCTAATCAGTCTGGCAACCATGGGCCCAAGGGCGGAAGCTGCAGGGGCAAGGGCAAATTTGGAATCTGCAGGCAGGGAACTGGAATCTTCCAGGCTCATGGAGAAGGAGCTTTTAATTTACAGTCCCGGTCCGGGTATTGTAGGTGCAAGATATGTGGAAGAAGGAGAGAGGATAAAAAGAGATGACAGAATAATTACAATACTTGAAACTGATTCCCTTTTTGCTGTTTTTCCTGTTCCGGAAACTGAGGCTGATAAACTGGAAAAGGGAATGAGTGCTGTTGTCAGCACCATGGCCGGAGATTTATATGAAGCTGTGATTGATATGGTTTCTCCCCAGGCTGATTTTCAATCCCTGACTTTTATGGTGAGGGTTTTAATTCATCCGCATAATGGCACAAGACTAAGACCCGGAATGTTTGCCAGAATATCCATTCCCGTAAAAACTGATAATAAAATGATTTTTATCCCTGAAGCTGCATTGAGTTCTGTCAGAGATAATACCGGCAGGGTATTTGTTCTAAATAATAACATACTTTCAGAAAGAAATCTGATATTGGGAAGCCGCATTGGAGATGAGAGGGAAATACTCTCCGGGTTAACTGCCGGTGAAGCAGTAATTCTTAATCCAACATCCATACATAAGGAAGGTCTTTATGTTATACCTTCAAACTAAAAAATTATTCAGAATGGCTTCTGTATTTACTGTTTTGTTTTTTACTTCCTGCGGGTTCATGAATCTGCGTCCTGTCAGCATTGTTACTATTCCGGGAAGTCCCTGGTCTGTTTTGCTTGATACTGACAGTCCTGTAGCTGTTTTGTTTGATACTGAAATGGATAAAACCTCTGTGGAAGATGCTTTTTTTATTAGCTCTCCCGGCGGAATAGTTGACGGGAAATTTCATTGGGACAAAAATGATATGCTTTTTCTGCCTGATTATCCATGGCTGCCCGGAATAAGGTATGCTTTGATTTTACGCGGCAGTATAAATTCTCTGGATGGAAGGGAAACAGCCGTTTCCATTGAAGTTCCTTTTTTCGTGATGCATCGCATGAATCTTCCGTATTTGGTTTCTTTTTCACCTAACAATAATGAATCAGTAAATGTTTTTTCTTCCGTTGTATTAGAGCTATGTTTTTCAGAATCCATGGACAGGAAAAGTACAGAAGACGCCTTGCGGCTGGAACTTCCCGGAGAAAAAATTTTTGAATGGTTAGGTGATGACAGCATACTCAGGCTTAGTACAGACAGGCCATTAAACCCCTGGACGGTTTATTCCTGGACAATTACAGAAAAAGCTTTAAGTAAAACCGGCTCACCTCTTGCCAAGGAGTATGGCTCCCGTTTTATTACTGATCTTGAAAGGGAATTTATCCGTGTTCTAAGGATACTGCCTTTAATGCCTCCCTTGCCGGGCAATGAAAATGTACAGAATTCTGTTTTATGGGGTGCATGGCTGCCTTCCGCACCGGATATAAGCACTGGACCGGGTTATGGGCATGGCATAGGAATAGAATTCAATAAAACTCCGGATTCTGAAAGTCTGCAAAGAGCAGTTAGTTTTTTTCCTTCGCTGCCTGGAAGAGTGGAAATACTTTCGCCTAATTCTGCTGTTTTTATACCATTAAGGGAACCTGAACCTGATGTTATTTATACAATGCGTATTTCGGGAACCTTAAGAGATACAGAAGGGCTGAGAATGGGTGAAGATCATGAAGTTTATTTTATCTACGATCTTCCTTTTTTAGAGGTGCTGTCAATTTCTTCAATGCTGGATTTATATGCTCCCGAGTTTTCCAGTTTGGATCCGTCCATTGGCAATTTTATGGAAGCAAAGTCCAATACAGGAAAAATATTAAGAATTATAGTTAATTTTTCAATTCCCTTTGCACCTGATAATTATTCAATCAGGGAAGAAATACCTTTAAAAATTTCATTAACTCCGTTTTTTCCCCTTTCCCTTCCACCGGTTGCAGTCCGTCAGGCATTGTGGTTTTCTCCTGACCGGCTGTTTCTGGAATGGGAGGGTCCGGAAGGAGGGAGTTCTGAAGTTCCGCATTATTACAGGTTATTTTTACCAGGCGGCATAGGAGGAATAAATAATGGCCAGGGAGCTTTCCTAAAAAACGATCTGATTATTTTTCTGGAGGCTGTGGAATGAAAAAAGTAATATTTGCTTTTTTATTTTGCATAACACTATTTTATTCCTGTGACATTCTGAGAGATTTTTCCTATGAGGTGATTGCATGGACACCAGGAGACGGCTTTCATAGTGATCCTGAAGGCATTGTTATTTCACTTTTAATGTCCCATGAAAGCGATAAGGTCAGAACTGAAGGGGCATTTTCCATTACAGAAGATAACAGGCAGCTCAAGGGTGATTTTCAATGGAGCGGATCGCAGCTTATTTTTACACCCGCCTCTCCTCTGGAGGCCGGCCGGGAATATAAAATCAGTCTTGGAACCGGTGCCCAGAATAACAAGGGGCTGTCACTCGAAAAAAAGTTTGAGGTTATATTTAGTACACGGTTACCGGGAAACAAGCTGATTGTAAATGGTACTTTTCCTTCTGATGGAGGTTTAATCTCTGAAGACAGGGGAGAGATTCGGATCTATTTCAGTGATGCTGTCTACCTGGGTTCATGTATTGATCATATTACATTCATGCCCTCAGTTTCCGGTTCCTGGCGGCTGACAGATGATAACAAAACAGCAGTTTTTACTCCCCGTGATCCCTGGCAGAAAAATATTATTTACAATCTGAATATAAGCAGTGATTTTCCCGGAACTGACGGAACTATTATGGGCAATGAATATTTTTCTGCCTTTTCCATGGGAGATGACTTTGAAAAACCGGTTTTACTTGGTGTTTCTGCACTTTTAGCCGATGGTACTTCCGAAGAAATTGTCTTTCAGGAAATTTATACAATGGATCCTTTATATTTTTCATTATCTCCTTATAACGGCTGGGAAAGAAGCACAAAGCTGGAACTGGTTTTCTCCAAAGCCATTGAAACCGGGCAGTTAAGGAATTTAGTAATAACAGAGCCTTTAATACAGCTTGTAATGGAGACGTCAGAAGCTTACTCCGACAGGGTTGTATACAGAATTTCTGAATATCCGGAATGGGGAAGTTCAGTTCTTTTTCGGCTTAACAGCGGAATAATGGATCTGAATGGCAATATGAGCAGTAATAATTATTTATTCAGAATTGCGTTTAACGGAAATTTGTCAAGAGAACCAATGCTTCTGGGAATAAGGCTGCCTATGGCTCCCGGAATTGTTTCTGTAAATGATGATGATCAAGAGCCCATAGTTTATATGTTTCAGAATCTTTTTTCTGATCTCCCCATTAAAACCGGTGACGGACGCTATCCTTTTGAAACTGGCACGTTTACCTGGATGGAACTTTACTTTGATACAGCAGCCGGAGCAGAAATAGATATATTTTCACTTATGAATCTTTTCCGGGTTGAATCAACCAATTCTGCAGTAAGTTTTTCACCAAGAAGCATGGTCAGGGAGAATTTCACCTGGATTAATCCGGCAGAAAACTGGGAAAATTTTCAGCGTGTTGAAGTAAGGGGTTTTTTAACTAACACAATTAATAATGGAATTGTTACTTTCCATATTCCTTCAGGTTTATTGGATACCAGAGGCAACCGCAGTACACGGGATTTTCGTATTTCACTCTTAAAATAGGATGTTTAATGAGGAATATTATTAATTTTTTTACCGGCCGTCCTGTTTCGGTGATTATGCTTGTTCTCGCAGTTTTGATGGGGGGGATCTATTCTGCCGGGCATCTTCCCCTGGACAGGATGCCTGAAATTATTTATCCGCGTATCACTGTTGAAACCTCATACCCAGGTATGAATGCATCTATTCTTCGCACAGCTGTGAGCATCCCTCTGGAAGATTCACTTTCAGCGATTAAGGGGCTTACAAATATTAAAAGTATTTCAAGAGATGGCTCTTCATTGATCCTTCTGGATTTTAGCTGGGGAACTAATCCTGCCAGAGCAGCAAGTCTTGTAAGGGAAGCAATCGATACTGTTTATCCGTCTCTTCCCTTTGGAGTATCAAAGCCAATTGTTATATCGGGTAATCCATTTGAAGAAGTCCATGCAATAGTTGCTGTACGCTCCAAAAATGGTGATCATGGTTTTGCAGGCCGTCTTGCTGAGTATGAAATCAGGGCAAGATTAAGGAGGATTGAAGGTGCTGGAGCAGTTATACTTTCCGGGAGAGTAAACCAGGAAGTCCAAATTATTGCAGATTCTGCTTTTCTGGCTGCCAGATCACTTTCTGCAAAAGACCTTGCGGAAATAATTTCCTATGAGACTTCTGACTTTCCTGCAGGATTTGCAAGAGAAGGAAGAAGGGAACTTACCATTGTCAGTTCCGGGCGGCTCCGTTCTGTTCAGGAATTCCTCCATTTGATACTTCCGTCACAGAGCGGTCCATTCAGGCTGGGTGATTTAGCTTCAGTCAATGTGAATGCTTCTCCGCGGGAAAGTCTGTTTATATTTAATGGTGATGCACAGGCAGCTTTGGAAGTATACCGCCGCCCTGGTGCAAATCCTGTGGATCTTTCCAGAGATATCAAAAAAGCTATAGATGAAAGTAATTTATTTTTCTCAAATGATGCAGAAATTACCCTTGTTTATGATTCAGCTCCATTTATTATAAGTAATGTAAATAATTTATTGATATCTGCATTATGCGCAGCAGTTATTGTGATTTTATTGCTGGCGGTTTTTCTTAAAAGGATCAGCTCAGGTCTCCTTGCAGCTCTTTCACTTCCTTTTTCAGCCTGTGCTGCAATTATTGCTTTAATGGCACTTGGTTTATCCATAAACGCAATGAGCCTGGGAGGACTTGCGCTGGGAATAGGGCTTGTATCTGATGTTTCTGTAATCATAATCGATCTTTTTCATAAAAATTCCATTCAATCAAGAAAAACGAAAAGTATGGCATCCAAATCTGCATTAATTAATGATGTCAGTTTCCTTGCTTCTTCAGTTTCACTATCCAGCATGTCAGGTGCTTTAACCACAATGATAGTTTTTGTTCCTGTAATTTTCCTCCCAGGTCCTCTGGGAGCTCTTTTCAGAGACCTGGCCATTACAGTGGTTATTTCTGTTGCTGCAGGATGGTTTTATGCACAGTTCTGCCTGCCGTCTTTGTTTTGTTTTTTTGTTTCCGGAAAAAATAATGGCAATAAGTGCTGTTCCGGAATGGGAAAGCTGGAAATGGTATATAATTTTTTCCTTGTGAAAACATTCCGGAAACCTGTAATGGTTTTTTCCTTAACCGCTTTATTATGTATTATTGGAATTGGTTTTTTCCTCCTGCTGCCTGTGGAATTTATTGCGCCTGACAGTATATCTGAATTGCATATAATTGCAGAATTTCCTCCGGGAATTCCGCCGGATGAGGCAGTTAATTTAGGGATTGGATTATCAGGGGTATTGTCGGAAATTCAGGATATCTCATTTCATTTTGGAAAAATGGGAGCTGAAACAGATGATATATTTACCCGATCAGATCCTGATTATATAAGGGAAAGATTAATATTCCGCAGTTTTTTAAAATCTGGAAGTGAGGTGGAAAATGTAATATACAATATTAAAGATGCATTAAATAATTATTTAATTAATTATACCGCTGTGGAAAATAATATCCCTGTTATTTATGTAGTATACCCTCCGGATTCCAATGCAAGAATTCTGGGTTTATCTTCTGCACTTACTCTGGCTGTTAAAGGCAGCTCCCCTGAAGAAACAAACGAAAGGGCAGATATGTTTGAAAAAATAATTAAGGAACGAAGCGGAGCTTTACTTGAGGATTTAAGTATAAGACCTTTCCGGAAAAGGCAGGATATAAGGCTTTTTCCGAGGAGAGAACAGCTTGCTGTATTGGGTGTATCAGTTTCGGATATTGCTTCTGCTGTTTTTGCTTCATCAGACGGATATATTACAGGGAATATTGAAATAGAGGGAAGATCTGTAAATATCAGGGTATCCAGTATCACTGAATATCCCGGCAGAACCAATTCATTGGAAAATCGTATTGGTAATATTCCTGTTATACGGCTATTTAATGATCAGTACAATATGCCATTATCTTTAAGTTCATTAGTTGATATTGAACGGATAGAATCTCAGACTATACTTTTAAGAAACAACAGATCGGATACAATGTATATAGATCTTTTTCCTTCCGGCAGGGAAGGGGGAAAAGTACAAAGCATATTAAATAATATATTTTCTGAGTATGGGCAGAGTATTTCCAGAGCAGATGAATCAATTTTTTCGATATACAGCACTGCTTTGATCAGTACTGTTGTACTGGTTTTGATCCTCTTATATCTTCTCCTGGGTGCTCAGTTTGAATCCTTTACTTTACCTCTGATTTTGATGTTATCCATGATTTTTTCACTTGCCGGTGCAGGGCCGGCCTTGTTTTTGTCCGGCTCATACCTTGATTCGAGCTCTGTTCTGGGACTTGTAGCTCTTTTTGGAATTTCAGTAAACAACGGTATTGTATTTTTTGAGATTAGTGAAGAAAAAGTCCGATCCGGTTTATCTCCCCTGCTTGCTGTATACAGGGGTGCTGTGCTGCGTTTCCGGCCTGTTTTACTGACTACCCTAACAACAATATTTGCCCTTATACCTTTACTTGTTTCCCCTTTGGGAAATTCACAGCGTTCAATGGCATTTACGATGATAGGCGGTATTATTATATCAGGTTTTATTGCTTTCTTTGTTTTTCCTTCTGTATATGTCATCTACTTTAACAGAAGGAGGCTTATGAAAAATGACTGAAAAACGAAGCTGGTTTGAAAAACCTTTGACTGCTTTATTTATTTTAACAGGGATCCTGATTTTTTCGTTTTATACTTTTTTTTACTCCAATACTTTCCGGAGTGGGAATAACAGCTCTGATTACAGTATTACTCTTCGCCATTATGGCTGGGATGCTGAAGAAATGGAAAAAAGAGCGGCTATTCCACTGGAAGATGCATTATCCGGAATTTATGGAATAGAGAGAATAGTATCCATAAGTGAAAACAATAGAGTCAGGGTTTATGTGAGTTTTCATAATGCAGGGAATGGTTTTTTTTCAAGAGATGATGTTTTTTACGATTCTGTAAGAGAGGCGGCACAAAGAGTATATGAAAGCCTTCCTGCTTCTGCACAGCGGCCAGAGATCAGATCGTCGGGTGATTTGCGTATACCTTTTTGGACTGCTGCTGTTTATGGAAGCAATGATCAAGGTGGAGATTCAGAGCCGGACGGCTGGCTTCTTGAAAAGATAGTCAAACCAGCTCTGGGCAGTATTGAAGGTATTGCAGAAATTGAAATAGCCGGTCCTGGAATAAGGGAAATCATTATTGTTCCGGATATGGAAATATTGTCTTCAATCGGACTTACACCTGGTATGATTTCTGGCAGTCTTGCGGCTAACGATTCTGTTTTTTCAGGAGGTACAATAAGTTTATATGGATTAGAAATTCCGATACATTTGGATGGACGTTATTCCGGAAGGGATCCGGAATCTCTTGGCGAAGCATTAATACCTCTTCCGTACGGAGGGTATGTAATGTTAAACAGTATTGCGGATGTACTTGAACAGGAAAGAAAAGCTGAAATAATTACCCGGTTAAACGGTAATAAGACAGCTATTATATCATTGACAGCTGTATCTGGTGCTGATTTAAGGATTCTTTCAAACAGGTTAAAAACAGAGCTGGCATATTTATCATCCCTTCCACTGGAATTTTACATTATGGAAGATCGCGGAGAGGAAGAAAGAAAGGCATTTATTGCCATTTCCAGAGCAGCAATGGAAGCATCCCTTCTTTTGGCTGCTGCTGTGATACTTCTGGGTGTTGGGAAAAATTTCGGCATCCGAAAAGCTGTTATATCTGCAGCAAGTATTCCTGTTATACTGATTATTTCTGCAGCAATTCTTGCATATTTGGGTTTTTCAATAAACAGAATGTTTCTTGCAGGTTTAGCTGTCGGAATAGGCAGTGCAGTGGATGCGGTAATATTATGCTCATACGAGTTCAGCAGGAATAAAAAAACCAGGAGAATTGATGTAATTAAAAAAATCTGGCCGCCTTTGATTTCCGGTGCAGTTACAACCATTGCTGCTTTACTACCTTTAATTTTTTTAATGAATGATAACGAAATTACCATAATTGCAATGGCAATAGGTACAGTAACTTTTGTTTCTGTAGTATTTGCATTGAGTCTGTTTCCGCCTTTATTGTTATGGGAGACAGGTAAGAATAAAATAAATAAGGAAATGCAATTTGGTTTATTTAAAAATAAATTTCGATGGGTTTTTTCACATTTTTTCTCATTTATTTCAGGGCTTGTTTTTAAACATTCAGTGTTTGTTGCTGCAGCTGCCTTATTAATTGCTTTATTTGCTTTTACATTATTGATCTATTCAGGCACAGATACAGGAGGAGAATGGGCAGATGATTCTGTATATGTTCAGATTGAATTTGAAAGCGGATTTTTAAAGGAAGAAATTGATTTACTTCTGGCTTTCTGGGCTGAGAGGATTGGTAATCATGAGCATATTTTCGAAGTACAGACCGGTGCAAGAACAGGATCCGGAAACGGCCTTGTTACATTCAATTCTTCTAAAATAGATACACAGGCAATCAGGAGCTATATTAGATCCATAACAATACCGGAAGCATTTATTTATATTCCGCAGATGTCAGGAAATGACAGAGTCTGGACTATAAGTATCATAGGAGATGATATAGAAATCATTAGGGATCTTGTAAGACAGGCGGCTTTTATCAGTTCTTTTATTCCTGAAGTTAAAGAATCTGTATTAAATTTTAAAGAGGGCAGTCCCAGGCTGAATTTGATTCCTAAAAGAGATTTTTTGGCACAGGCAGGAATTTATTTTTCGTATATATCAGAGTTTTTAAGACAGGGAGTTCATGGACCTGTAGCTTATAAGAGAATTGATGAAACAGGAGAAACCGATCTTAGAATTCAATATATGGCATCTGATGGTGAAAATGATAGTTTGCTGTATAATGTATTATCAGGCAGAGATGTTTTAAATATTCCTCTACAGAGCAGTAATGGAAATTCTTTGCTATTAGTATCTTCAATGACAGAAGCAGTAAGAACCAATGATGTATCTGCAATACAAAGGGAAAATAGACGAAGGGCTGCATCCTTTTCTGTCAGAACAGAACCTGGAGATCCCAGGTTTTATCGTGATATAATTATGCCTTTTTTTGATCAGATTGATCTTCCTTCCGGTTACAGGATTGAATTCGATCCGGATGCAATTGCCCAGGCTGATAATTTATCAAAAAAATTTTTTAATTTTTTCTGGGCACTGCTTTTTTGTTATATGATAATTGCTGCAATAGAGGAATCATTTTTGCTTCCGTTAATTATACTTTCATCAGTACTGCCTTCGCTTGGAATTCCGGTTATTTTTATTTTTATACATGGATATCTTTTTAATAATGCAGTTGCCTGTGCTCTGGTTGCTGTATCAGGTATTGCCGTTAATGCCTCTGTAATAAGTGCCGGATTTCTATGGAGTTCAAATGGCGGAAAGTTTTCATTTTATAGGATGATAAAGGGAAAAATGCCAGTTATTTTTGCCATAACTGTAACAACGATTGCAGGTTCTATTCCTTTTTTATTTTTAGCTGATGGAAGTAATGAGTTCATAAAAACTTTGGCCCTGGTTACAGTATTGGGAACAGGGGTATCGTTTATTTGTTCTTTTACCCTGATTCCTTCATTAATTAACCTATTTATTAAATATAAATCAAAATCCAAATTCGATTCTGTATTAACAGAATAAAAAATTTTAGATAAATAAGGAGTTGTTATGTTTTACAAAAATAAATTTTTCATGAAATTAATTTCGTTTATTATCTTTTTTTGCTATAGTTTTGCTTTTGTTTTCCCGCAGACAGTTACCTGGAGCCAAATCACGGTTAATCAGGGACGAAGAATTATGGATTATCAGTTTGATAGAGCTGACAGGGAAATAAATCCGTTCAATTGGATGGATGAAGCAAGAAGGGGAACTCTGCAGGCAGAAAAAATTCTATTGGAAATGTATCCTGAAGTATTTTCTGATCCTGCTGCAGTTTTGGCATTACGTTAGTGGAGCATAAAAGAACTCGAAGACAGGTTTACTTTATGGCTCTTTGAAAGGTTTTTTGGATCTGGGATTGAAGCTTCTGCTTTTCTAATTTTTTCTGATATTGAAGAGGCAGGAAAATATCTTGTATACCATACAGACGAAGATGGAAAGGTTTTATATGACGAAAGAACAGGAGATCCCAGAATAATTCGTCCGGATGATGAGGATTTTAGTTTACAGGATGGACTTTTTATCTGGAGAGAAACTGCAAATCTAAGTCTTGAAAATACGGCATTATTTTTCCGTGATAAAATTAGAGCTTATTACCCTGAATTACTCCCATATTTGGAAGCGGAACTGGAAGCCAGTTTTGAAGATTTCTTTTATTATGGTTTGGAAAAAAAAGTCAATTCATTCAGAACTGAGTTTGAAGCAGTACTTGCCAGAGAGGAGCGGTATTACACAGCGCAGAGGCTTGGAGATGTTTACAGCTTAAGAAGAAGAAGTGAAAATTTTTCTGCCGATGTAATAGGGCTTAGTCTTATTGAAGAAGCAAGAAGAGCATCCATGGATAGTATCGCATCTATTAATGCAAAGATTGAATCTGCCAAGGCAGATGGAATTAATATAGAAATTGCCGGCATGGAGTGGCTGGATGAATACAGGGAACAGTTTTCCAAGGGTTTGCGAATTTGGGAAGAGGCAGAAGAGCAATTTTTATTACGCCGTATAGAGTGGGAACAATCAACTGAAAGGACATTTTTTGAAGGTTATGACGCCTGGGTATCAGCATTTAACAGGCTGAATGAGGAGAGAATTAAATGGGAAGATCAAGCTCGTATCTTTTTTAATGAGGGGGAGAAAGTATTTTTTGAAGCTTCCGAAAATCTTGATAATGCCATAACTGCTGCCAGGCTGGAGTTTGAAAATAACCGCCGTTTCAGGACACAGGCTGCTGCTGAAAGAATAAATGCCCTAACCAGTATTTTTGTTCTAAACAGTTCTGCCAGAGAAGAAGCTGAAAATAATATAAACTACTGGGTTAATGAATACAGAAAAATTAATCCTTCTGTATATATTCCTTCAGATTATGCAATTTTAGAAATATGGGTGCCGTCAGAACGTCTAAAACAGTCATTATTTTACAACACATTTAATAGATATATTTTGGATGAAATAAGAAATTGGTTACAGTTACATAAAAATTATTCACAAAGAGCAGAAGAAAACAGGCAAAGTCTTGTAAATGAGCTTTATTTGCTTACAGGATCATCTGACATCATGCTTCCCGGAGGAAATCTTAATTATAACTATCTTGATGCAGAATTATTAAGGGTGATGGGAGAACTGGATTATTGGGAACACCGGTATACAGTTTCAGAAGCGGTTTATGCTTATGCCATGGCACTTGATGCAGGCAGGGTTACAGCTGCTGAAAGTCTCGCAGCCTGGGATTTTGTAAAGTACCTGTATGAAGAAGCAGAGGCTGCATATCGGATTTCAGAAGAGGAACTCAGGGAACAAAGCGTTATTTTATCATCTGCCATGGATACACTCAGAGATATATCTGATCAAATGAGAAATACTGATTTATTGATTAATGAGTTAAAAGAAGCTTATAGCAATTCTGTCCAAAATTACAGCAATATAGGTTTTTTAATGGTACAGAATAATTTTGAATATTTTACAGAAGAGTTAATAAAAATAAGAGAACAGCTTGATTGTACTGATAAAGACTCTTTATGGGGGATTTATTTTGAAAATGCTTTGGAGCTGGATTCTATTTTTCTGGATGAATACAGGCAGCAGTTATTATCGCAGTTAATTGCAGGAGATGGGTCGAATTTGAAAAGTCTTACATCTCTGGCAGAAAATTATATTTTGTTAAGTAGCGGTAATCATGATTCTGTTTTTATGGAAGCAGAAAATGAATTTAATCTGCGCTTGGCATTGATTTTATTAATTATTGAGCAGGATAATTTTTTGAACTGGTATAAATCAGTATATGAAATGAGCAATGCAAATTCTTTTATGTTTTTTCCTGAAGACAGTATACCATTGGAATTAAGGTTAACTTTTGACTGGGAGTATTCCAGAGTCCAATATTTTGTGGAAAAAATAATATTGATTATTGATTCCATAGATAATAACGAATATGATGAACCTGAATTATATGAAAAAGACAGGGAATTGTTTGTAAATGTTTTAAAAGATCTGGAAAAATTTTCTTCTGATATCATAACAGGCAAAATTATTGGAGAATTATCAGAATATATTTCATCATTGGTTAATTTCAATCCTCTATTATATGATTTGTTTTTTGATAATTCCCATGAGATTTACGGATTGTCTCTGTATGAACAATATTATAAACAGCTGTTTTGTGAAAACGTATTGGATATTTTTTTGAATTTTAGTGATATATCTCCCCTGACTGCGAAAAATAATATAGATACTGGTCTGGCTTCATTGGCTAATTTATGGAATATTTTTGATGAAAATTACAATAGTTATTTTATTCCGGAAACAGAAAGCATTGCAGATGCAATGCTATTCTTTGAAGATGAATATGTTTATGAGCTGATTGAGTTAGTATTTTCCCTTGATGAAATATTTTCATTTTTCCCTCCCTTTATTGATTTTAGCTATAATCTTTGGATAGAAAGTCTATTGGGATATATAACTAATTCAACACCTGAATCATATTATATTGCAGAAAGACAAAGGAAAATTTTAAACAATCAGCTGGAAGAAATGTCAAAAACTGATCATACGGGAAATACTGTATTTTTCGAATTGATTGATAAATTTCTTATAGAACCTTTACTTGAATGGAATTATGTATTTGATGTTTTTAATTACAATGATATTTATGAAAATTACTATTCCACCATGGAAAACATTATGTTTTTATACACCATGGAAAATAATCTACTGATGGAAATTGATAAAATTATTCCTTATATAGTTACACATGGAGAAGGCCATGAAGCTATACAGAAAGACCTGGAAAGGGTTTCAAGAGAAATTTATCAGGCAGAAATTAATTATGATGTTTTATTAATTCTTTACAAAGATGCTTCAGATCAATTTAATAAAATAGGTCAAGTTTATGATGATTTATATGTAAAAGCAGAATCGGCATATAAAGAAATGGAAGCTGCACGCAGGGAATTTGAAATTCAGGATGCTGTAAAAATATGGGCAGAAACAGCATACCTGGAATCTGATAAACCAATCGAAGAGATGTTTTATTATTCTGAAAAAATAGACAGAACACAGAGAGTATATAATTTACTTGAAACAGTAAATATAAATTTATCAAATATGGACGAGTATAATCATGAATTATTAAGATATGAAGAGGCATTGGTTCTTTACAGCAATATTCTGGAGTTAAGCAATACATTTCAAAGTGAAGTTACACTGGAATTTGAAAATAATCAATCTGCTTACAATGAATACAGAAATCAGCTAAATATATTTGGAGGAAATATATTTATAGATTCTAACTATATTTTTAAAGAAA
>Ga0099364_10006259_pt1 | contig 17396 bp, 14 predicted proteins | sample TergutTh196P3_FD_73070 | JGI IMG/M metagenome (GOLD analysis project Ga0099364, IMG submission 73070) | Microcerotermes parvus P3 segment gut microbial communities from Pointe-Noire, Republic of the Congo - Th196 P3 | ecosystem: Host-associated > Arthropoda: Insects > Digestive system > Gut ... | reverse complement strand
CACAAAAACCCGCAAGATTCAGATAAAAACGCTTTTTCATTTTTCCTCCTAAAAAAGCTTTGATTAAAGGCGTTGAAAACACCCACCCTATTACGGCACCAGGAATGCTTTTTGCCTAATTTTTTGGGAAAAAAAATGCTTTTTTTTGCTTTTTTTTGGGGGACAGAGTCCCCCAAGGGAAAAAACTATACGTACACAGATGTTCCGTAGGGCTCTAGTTCAATGCTTCCCGAAACCCTTTTGCCCGTATATAAATCCTGCATTTCCTTTTTTAAAAGAATCTTTGCTGGGGTTTTGCTGTAATTCAGAATAAAATAGTAGAGGGCGTTCTCTTTCTTCCTTACTGCCAGTTCACAGGATTCAGGAAGCTCAAAGATGCCCCCATAAGGCTCAGCCAAACCAAGTTTTTTTAGAAATACCATTGCCGTTTCACGCTTAAAAGCGCCGCCAAAATAATACACCTTGCCTTTGCCCGCCTCATTGTAAACCAAAGCGCCCTTGCCCTCATAATAGTTGTTTTTATAAGTCCCCACAATTTTTGCAGAACCCAAGGGCTCAAGAATATCGTTGAATACCGCCGCTTCAAGCTCAAGGCCGTCCCATTCAACAATAACTGCCTCATCATCCGGGGAAACAAAGGTATAATCAAGGACATCCGCGCCGCTGAGCTTTTGAAGAAGCCCGGGCAGTTTGTGCATCGGACACTTGCCTGTAATATCCTTTAAACCAGTCCGGCAGCCCAAAACAAGCGTTCCGCCCATTTGGACATATTCTTCCAGCAATAAAACCCGTTCTTTTGTAAGCAGCAGCGCATGGGGGTAAAAGACGACTGGATATTTTTTAAAAAGAGCCTGCGCGTCCGGAGCATGGTCAAGGTAAACATAATCAAAAGGAGCATGGCTCATCTGGGCGGCCTGAAATATGCCGGACTCGCTTTCCTTTTCCACCAGCTCGTGCCACTTGTCAAGCCTGGCATCCCAAACATTGTCATAATCTTTAAGCAGGGCAAAGCCTGCCTGGTAAACAGAACCGGCTGCGCCTTTAATGCATTGGATCTTTTTAAAAATGTCTTTGAGTTCCGCTAGCCTCCTGTTATCCCTGTTGGAATAATCCAGTATCCCGTGCCAATAAATCTCCGTCCCCATTGTGCTGGTCCGCCAGCGGAAGTAACTCACAAAATCAGCCCCCTGGGCAATGCTCTGCATGGTCCATAGGGTAATTTGACCGGGTTTTGGAGCAGGAGCTTGAATTCTGGTATTCCAGCCGTTGGGCCCTGTTTGCTGCTCCATGATGCCGAATCCCTGCGGAGAAATAGAGCGCACTTCCGAAAGATTGCGGCTGCATTGCCTGTCTTTAAAGTGCATATAAGATCTGGGCTCCTCGTCCAGGCAGTAGGCAAAATTGGGGTATGAATCGTAGGTAAAAAAATCCAGACTTTCCTTTACCATGAGGTGGTTATCCAGGTTGGAAAACATTCCGTTGGTGGTAATAAAATCCCCGGCTTTGATGTACTTCCTTAGAATGTCGCTCTGCAGTTTCGCATAACTGCGGGTAGAATCGGAAATGAAACGAATATAATCCATTACCCTGTGGGGATTGACAGAATTGCTGACCGTAGGACGGGGAACTTCTACTTCTGCCCAGGCCGTATAGGTCTGATTCCAGAAAACAGTGCCCCAAGCCTCATTCAGGGCATCCAGAGTACCGTACTTGCCTTTAAGGAATTCCCTGAAGGCTATTGTATCGCTTTCGGAATAAAACTCATCGGTCTCGCAGTTAAGCTCGTTGTCGAGCTGCCAGCCTATTATGGCCGGATGCTTTGCGTAATGCTCTGCAATTTTTTCGACTATCTTTGCGGTAAAGCGCCTGTACAAATGAGAGTTGTAGTTGTAGTGCCGTCTTGCGCCGTGGCTTAGAAGGGTGCCGTCCATTCTGGCATTTAGGATCTCCGGGTACTGATTCGTCAGCCAGGCCGGAGGGGTCGCAGTCGGGGTGCAGAAAATGACGCTCATGTCAGCAGCTTTTGCCGCATCAAGGAAGCGGTCAAAAAAATCAAAAGTAAAATGGCCTTCGGTGGGTTCAAATTTGCTCCAAGCAAATTCTGCTACCCTTACGGTGCTGATTCCGTTTTCCTTCATGCGCCTGAGGTCCTCTTCCCAAAGGCTTTCGTCCCAGTGCTCAGGGTAATAACAGGCACCCAGAAGAATTTTGTTTCCTTGCAAAATTTTTTCCATAAAAACGTCTCCTATTCTTTATCTTTGCTTAGCCCCTACGGACTCTTAAGTGTAAACTGACTTTAATCAAGCCGTGTTTCACCCCCACGGCGAGGGCTTTGCCTGTATTGCTGGGGAGAAAGGCCGGTTATTTTTTTAAACAGCCGGGAAAAATAAAAAGGGTCGCTGATCCCGTAAGCTTCGGCAATTTCCCTAACAGTTTTATCCGAAAAAAATATTTCCTTTGCGGCTGCCTGAATTTTAATTCTGAGGAAATACTCGATGGGCGCATAGCCTGAAGATTCATAAAAGATATGATGAAGATAGGAGGGGCTAAAACAGGCAGCATTAGCCAGCTCCTCCAGGGTAATGCTTTTACGAATATTGTTTTTCATGTATGAGATCGCTGCTTCTATGCCCCGGTTTCCGTTATCAGTAAGGCGGCTGGCAGATCGTTTTGCCCCCCTGGGGATTAGGGAAATAATAGTAGCGGCAAGCTGGCAAAGGTAGAAAAAATCTTCCCATTGGTAAGGCAATTCCAAAAGATTGAAACACTGGTGAAAAATTTCCTTGATGCGCTCGCCTATCATGTCTGATATATTAATGAGTTCCGGTGGAATATCTTTATCCGCCGAACCTTGTTTCGCCGAAACAGGCCTCCAATTTTTATTGAAGGAATCAAAGAAACTGCCCTTTGCATACATCCAGTAAATAGTCCATGGATCATGATCAGAAGCGCTGTAATTGTGGGGAACGCCCGCAGGCAGGATAAGCATCTGCCCGGACTTGACCACCCGGTCTACGCTGTTGTTAATACTGTAATAACCGCAGCCTTCGCTGCAATATATAAAAAGAGTTATGTCCAAGCCCTTATTTCTGTAACAATTGTGGTATTTTGCCCTGGGAAAGTAGCCAATATCGGTAACAATCAGAAATTCTGAAAGAGGATTGTTAAGAATACGCTTTATAAAGCTGACAGGAATCCTAAAGTAGTATTCATTATCATCCCCCCTGGATTTTTTATTATCATCCATAATATTATGATAATACACCATCTATCATTCCCTGTAAAGATCAGGAACCAAAAAAAGGAATATAATCCATTATATTGAATAAAATAATCTATGTCTTTTAGCTAAGTCCCAGAAGATAATAATTCAAATAATTTTTTGGAGGAAAAATGAAGAAAATACTGACAGTTTTAATGATCCTGGCAATAGCAGGATCCCTTTTTGTCGGGTGCAGTCGGTCAACTGAAAGCGGCGGCCCGGTAACCCTTACTATGTGGAATCAGGACGGCAATACTACTGATATCACCATTCCTGCTTTTGAGAGAAGCCATCCCCACATTAGAATTGAAAGGGTACCGATTTCTTGGGACGAGTTCCCACTGAAAATCCAGCAGAGCCTTATGGCCGGCCTGGAAATGCCGGATTTCCTTTTTGCGGAAATCACCTATCGGGGCCAGATGTTCGCCATGGATATTTGGGAAAACCTGGAACAGCCCCCCTACAATGCAACCAAAGACCTTTTCTTTGAATCCAGCGTAGGCCTTATGCAGAACGCCCGTGGAGAAATAATCGCCATAGATCATTCTCCGTCTCCAACCGGCTTGGCCTATAAAAAAGGCCCTGCCAGGCAATGGCTGGGTACGGATGACAGAACCGCTTTAGAAAATATGTTTCAATCTCTGGACGACTTTGTCAGGATAGGGGCCGAGGTTTCCAGGGCTTCAGGGGGCAATGTTTTTATGTTCTCAAGCCCGCAAAACTTTTTGACCTGGATGAGAAAGGTGAGCCCGCTTGGGATTGTTGACAGCGATGGAGCCATCAATTTTACCGGAATAATGCGTGATGGAATTGACTTGCTCATCAGAATGAGAAATGCAAATGCCGTTGACGTCTTTGAAGCATGGTCCCCGCAAGACAACACATCATTTGCGGGCGACAATCATATTTTTTATCTATTGCCGAATTGGGGGCCCGCGTTCATGTTCAAACCCTTTGATCCTGATGGTCAGGGCCGCTGGGGTGTAATGATCCCTCCAACAGGAGCGTTCAGTTGGGGCGGAACAGCACAGGGAATATATAAAGACAGCAAACACAAAGCCGAAGCCTGGGAATACCTTTATTGGTTCTCCTTTAGCGAAGAAGGCACAGCTCTATTAAAGAGGGAAAACGACTACTATACACCGGTAAAAAGGTTCTACGATGATGCTTCTTTTGCAAGCAATTTTGATCCTTACTTCGGCATTGATACGGGAAGTTATTTCTTCCTGGAACTCATGCCAACAATTGTCCCTCCCACTTTTTCTATCTATGACGGTTTCTTTGAACAAACGTCCCACGCTGTTGCAAACTTTGTGATGGCCGACAGAAGCGTTACCACCCAGCAGGCCTTGGCAATGGGAATTGAAGAACTCCAAAGCCGGGTTGATGACAGACAGGTAAAGTAAAGCAATGCGATAGCATAGGAGGAGGAGCAAGGCGATGAAGGGAAAAACCGGTAATAGCATAAACCGAAAGTACGAGGTGTTTTGGCCTATTGTTTTCCTTGCCCCCTTCTTTATATTTTTTCTTGGCCTTAGCATATTTCCCATTTTCTATTCATTTTATATCAGCCTTACAGACTGGGCGGGTATTGGCGAAAGAAATTTTATCGGTTTTCAGAATTACGTAAGAATAATCACCACAGATATAAATTTCCGCAGATCCATTGTCAATACCTTTTATATAGTCCTCGTAGCGAACTCCCTTACGCTGAGCTTTGGCCTTCTCTTGGCAAATTTCCTCTTTGGCCTTGGCCGAGGCCGGACCGTATTCCAAACCCTGAATTTTCTTCCCTTTGTTACTACGCCGGTAGCCCTGGGGCTTTTATTCAGCCTTCTGTTCGATTGGAGGCACGGCACTGTCAATGCAATCCTGACATCCATGGGGATTCTAAAGGAAGGAATTTATTGGCTAGGCCTCCCCCAGACCGCTCCGCTGGTTGTCATAGTTTTATTAATCTGGAAATATACGGGTTATTACATGGCCATTTTCCTCGCAGGCCTTAGCACTGTGCCGGAAGAACTCTATGAAGCTGCGACAGTCGATGGTGCGGGAAAACCTACCATGTTTTTCCGCATCACCATTCCGATGCTTAGGCCAATTCTGACCTTTGCGGGCGTTTCAAGCCTTATCGGCGGACTCCAGCTTTTTGATGAACCAAACATGTTATTTTCATCTTTTGGCGGCCCTGACCGTTCGGCGCTGACTTTAGTATGGAATTTCTACGACATTGCTTTCCGCAACCATTTTCGCTTGGGCTACGGGTCGGCTATTGCATTCCTCCTGTTTCTAATCATTGTTTTAGTTTCTTTGGCAAGCAGCCGCTTTATCGGTGGAAAAGGAGAAAACACATGAAAAAAATCAGCACGATTGCGTCATTTTTCATACTCATTGTGATCTCAATGATTTCTCTATACCCTTTCTATATGATGGTAATGATGTCCACCTACAGGGCGGAGGATATTTTCACCGGGATAAAACTTATGCCGGGAAACTACTGGTTCATCAATTTGCAGGAAGTGCTAAGAGGCAATTTTGCCCGTTCCATAATGAACAGCCTGATTGTTTCGATAACCGCAACTTTTGTATCTGTGCAGATCAGCGCCATGGCGGGTTATGCCCTCAATATCTACAGCTTTAAATTCCGCAAGGCCATTTTCAGATTTATACTTGCGACTATGGCCATCCCTATGCAGATATCTTTAGTGGGTTACCTTATTCAGATGCGGGCCTTAGGCATAAACAATACCCTGATTCCCATTATCATCTGCCATTTTGCCAGCGCTTTTGGGGTATTCTGGATGACTAAATATTTAGAAGGCGCTCTTCCTAAAGAAATGGTAGAAAGCGCCCGGATTGACGGCTGCCATGAACTGCGGGTGTTCTATCAAATTGCCATCCCCTGCATAGTACCCGCTATCACGACCCTGACGCTGTTAAGCTTTGTCGGTTCCTGGAACAGTTATCTCTTGCCCCTGATATTAATCAACAGACAGAGCCTTATGACCATTCCCCTTTTTATCCAGAGCCTTTCGGGCGTTTATCGTACAGACTACGGTGCTCAGCTAGCAGCGCTCGTGTTGACTACCACGCCCATACTAGTTCTTTTCATTATTGGTTCCAAGAGCTTTATTAAGGGTCTTACTGCCGGGGCGGTAAAAGGTTAGACCCAGTACAGGATAATAAGGAAAGAAAATAACATGGAGAGAGAAGCTATGCTCAATGCCATTCCAGCCCAGGAATTCATGTCGGCAGGGGCCAGAAAAATGCGGGATTTTTACGCTCTTAAAGCAGGCGCCCCGGTATACCAGCGGGAGTTTGGTTTTTACGTTCTTGAGCGCTGGCAGGCTGAGGGGCATATAAGCCCGAATGTCGGCGAAGATGAGCTGGCCGCCCTATTTGGTTTTGATCCGCCGGGAAAATTCTTTCTGGAAAACCTGGGCTGGTGCGAAGCAGGCTTTAGCCCTGTTTTTGAAGAGAAAATTCTGGAAGATCAGGATGACTATGAGCTGGTGCAGGACTTCGCAGGCCGGGGAGTGAAGTGCTTCAAAGGCCGGAGGAACGGCTTCATGCCCGAATACGTGGATCACCCTGTAAAAGACATGAAAAGCTGGGAGGAAAATTGCCTTTGGCGCATGGATCCTTCCAGCCCTGAACGGTATGCGGAAATCAAAAGCACCCTGGAAAAAGCCGCAGCCGCCGCTGGCGAAGGCCAGGTCATCTGCGCAAATCTTGTGGGCGGTTATATGTACCTGCGAAGCCTTATGGGGCCTGTGGAGCTTCTGTATTTATTTTATGACAACCCAGGGCTCATACATTCCTGCATGGAAACCTGGCTGAGGCTTGCCGATGCGGTGTATGCCGAAATGCAAAAGGAAATAGTATTTGATGAAGTTTTTCTGGCCGAAGATATTTGTTACAATCACGGTTCTCTTATATCAGCGGAAATGATACGGGAATTCCTTTTCCCATATTACCAGCAGCTTCTTTCCAACATCAAATCCCGTCAATTGGATAAAAGCAGAAGGCTTCACATTCAGGTGGATACTGATGGATTTTCAGATGCGGTCATCCCCCTGTATCAGGAATTGGGAGTGAATTACCTGAGCCCCTTTGAAGCCGCATCGGGCTGCGATGTGGTTAGGACAGGCAGGGAATACCCGCAGCTCCTCATCCACGGCGGTTTTGACAAACGCATTATGGCCAGGGGCAAAGAGGCCATTGACCGGGAGGTAGACAGGATAATGCCCGTCATGGCGAAACGCGGCGGTTACATTCCCACCTGCGATCACGGGGTTCCGGAAGAGGTGAGCTTTGAAAATTACCTCCATTACCGCAGGCGAATGCTGGAATTTGCATAATATGGAGTCTATCTATAATGTAGACACATTATAGATAGACTTCCTTAAAAACAGCATTTTCGCAGCCTTTGGGCGAGAAAATGCAATGTCTGGCCGCAAAGTAATGGACTTTGTGGACAGACACAAGGAGCATCCCATGACCTCAAGGGAACTGGTATACAAGACCCTGGAATTTGAAAACAAGACAGACCGGGCACCCAGACAGCTTTGGGCCTTGCCTTGGGCAGAATATACCTATCCCCATGAGTACCGGGCCATAGTCGTTGATTACCCTGCGGACATTATTGGAGCGGCCTGCACATTGAAGGAAGAAGGAATTGCCAGCGGCAATCCCTTTGAGCTTGGCGAGTCTGTTGATGCCTGGGGTTGCCGTTTTGTCAATATCCAGCGGGGCATACACGGCGAAGTCAAAGAGCCCATTGTTTCCCCGGATGATGAAGAATGGGAAGACACAAGCAGGATTCACATTCCAAGAGAATGGCTTAGTTTTGAGATTGAGGAAGTAAACCGTTTTTGTGCGTCCACTGATAAATTCGTTCTTTCCGGCGGTTGCCCCAGGCCTTTTGAACAGCTTCAATTTATCCGGGGCACAGAGCAGCTTTTTATCGATCTGGCCCTACGGCCCAAGGGGCTTTTCAAGTTCATGGAAAAAATGCATGCATTCTATTGCGAGCTTCTTGAAAAATGGGCAAAAACCGATGTCGATGCCCTGAACATGATGGATGACTGGGGAAGCCAGCAGGGCCTTCTTATTAATCCTGATGCCTGGGCAGAAATTTTCAAGCCCATGTACAAAGACTACATTGATATTGCCAAAGCCCATGGCAAAAAAATGTTCATGCACTCCGACGGCCATACCCTGGCAATTTATCCTCATTTGATCGAGCTGGGCCTTGATGCCTTTAACTCGCAAATTTTCTGCATAGGCCTTGAAAACCTCATCCCCTTTAAAGGAAAAATTACCTTCTGGGGAGAAATCGATCGCCAGCATCTTCTCCCTTCCCCTAATCCCGATGACATAGACCTTGCAGTAAAGAAGGTCCATGGATATCTGTGGCAAAACGGGGGCTGCATAGCCCAATGCGAATTCGGCGCAGGGGCTAGGCCGGAAAATGTCAGGCGGGTCTTTGCAAGCTGGGATGGATTGACAGGCCGCAGCTCCCAGCTCTCCTTGATGAGCAGCGTGGGAAAATGAAAAATATAAGCCCGGTGCGCAAGAAATGGAAGTCGGCCATGACCGACAGGGAGCGCTTTAATCGGCAGATGCATTATCAAAGCGTTGACAGGTCATTCAACATGGAATTCGGCTACTGGGATGAAAACTTTATTGAATGGGATATTTTTGTCAACAACGATATTAAAAGCAATGAAGAAGCGGATATATTCTTTTCGTTTGACCGCATAGAGGCTATTTGGGGTTCTGCCTTTATGAGCCCGCCTATTGAGGAAAGGGAAGTTGAAGTCAGGGACAATAAGCGCATAATTATCAATGAGGATGGGCTTTTGGCGGAAATCCCGCTGGAAGCTTCCGGCAGCACAATACCTCATTACCTAAAATCTTCCATTGCTACACCGGAAGACTGGAAAAGGATAAAAGAAAAACACTTTGACCTGCGCCATGCGGGCCGCATTATAAATATAGAAGAAATAAAAAAACGCATCCCAACTGACGAAGAACGGGATTTTCCCCTAGGCATCGACTGCGGCTCCATGATAGGCAAAATAAGGGATATGCTTACTTTTGAGGGCCTGGCCTACGCAATTTACGATTACCCGGAAATGGTAGAGGACATGGTGGAAACTGTATGCCAGGCTGTTGAAAATTCAATGGATCAGCTCCTTCCTCGATTTAAATTTGACTATGCCTCAGGCTGGGAGGATATTTGCTTTAACCATGGCCCAATCGTTTCGCCGGATTTCTTCAAAGAAGTGGTGGTTCCCCGTTACAAGCGAATAAATAAAAAACTGAAAAAACACGGCATTGACATTTGGTATACTGACTGTGACGGCGATGTTCGGCTGTTGATTCCAAGTTTCCTTGAAAGCGGCATTAACTGCCTTTTCCCCTTTGAAGTCAATAGCTGCACTCACCCAGGAGAGCTCCTGGAGGAATACGATGGCGAACTCCGCATCATGGGGGGTGTAGACAAGATGCGCCTGGGCGAGGGACCGGAAGCTATTAAAAAATACCTCCAATCCCTTGAAAAATACGTGATCAAAGGCGGCTATATACCCTTCTGCGATCATCGCTGCCCGCCTAACGTAAAACTAGAGTATTACCTATATTACCTGGACCTTAAAGAAAGGATGTTTGGCATGGGGTGATATCGGGGTTCCGGTAAGCAAACAGCGTCATTTGAACGTAAGTTACAGCCTTTCGTTATCTACTTTTTTAAGAACATCTTTGGGACTTCCTGCACAATGCCAAAATTGCCTTCATCATGCTCACTATAGGCAAAAGCCCTTTTTTCCAGCCCCGGATGTATCAATTTATACAGGCTGTCATATTCTTCTTGATCATTGCTATCTGCAAAGAATTCGCATATATTTGTCCATCTGATTAAATAGTATATATTGTTCTTTAACATTATTCCATACGGATAAAATTTGCATGGCAAGGGCCTGAGTTCCCCTAAAGTGCAACCTTGCTTGCTTACAAAAGGACAATATCCCTCCTCGTTCCATTTTATAACAATCCGGCCGTCCGGCAAAGTTGTAATATTGTCAGTTTTGCCGGTCAAAGATTCAATTTGTTCGCTTTCTTTTCCGGAAATATATAAACACATATTAGTCTTTTCCCGCCGCAATAAACAGCAGTGCTTTCTGCATGAAATACAGCCTTGAAATATTCCAGCCGGTTTTTCATTGTTGTTTTCTACAGCCATATAATCTTTCCCTTTGTTTCTGCATCTAAAAAAGCGCAAAAAAAAAGGCGTTTACCGGCAAGCAGACTTCTGTCCGTGCCGATAAACGCCATTGTTTATCTGGTTTAAAAAATATAAATTTATAAGTTGTATGTCAAGGAGTCGGGAGTTGCCTTTTTAAGTGTCGCCTTTGCAAGCCCTGATTCCCTGCAAAAAATACGCCGGTGGTTCCCATGCCCGGTCGCCATAGCCGCCGGACAAAATCCAGGCAGAAGGAATAGATCGATCCCTAAGGTAGCGGTAAACATAGTTGTCACGCTCCAGGCATTGTTCTAGGCTAAGTTTAAGCAGGCAACTGGAAGGAAGCCCATCGTGCTCGTAGGGATCGGCGCCGTCCACAACCAGCGCCAGGTCTGGTTTTTCCGCGCCTGGATAAAGCGCCGCGCTTAGCCCTTCCAGCTCCCTGATGCCCTGCATAAGCCGGGGCGTGTATTCTTTTTCTTCGCCCAGATCTATCCCGATATCAACATCCGACGGCACAAGCGGCGCCCAGCCTTCCCTAGCTACAGCAATGCTTTCCGTGTTCAAGGGCCAGCCTTTTGCCATGTGTATAGACAGGCTAAGGATGCAGGGTTTCTTGCCGCCGCCATTATGGGCGGCAGGCCGCTGCGGGTTTAACAGTTCCCCCCGCTGGCGAGAAAGCCGGATCAGTTCTGCTGTGCCGTCTCCCTTGTGGGCATCCAGGTCGATGATCCATATTAGCCTGACCGGTTTTTCTGAAGGGGCAGGGCGGTCTCCATCATGGGCAGCTTCGGCAAGAATTTTGAATGCGGCCAGGGCTACGTCGTTAATAAGGCAGAAACCAGATCCCGAGCCGTATCGGGCATGGTGCATGCCGCCTCCCAGGAAATAGCAAAAACCAGGCCCCGGCGCAAGGGCAAGGCGGCAGGCCAGCGAGGTCCCGCCCGCCTGGGCCAGGATCATGCTGAACAGATCGGCCAGCGGTTTTTTTGCGCTTTCCGGTTCGTAGCGGTTATGCTGGCCCTGGGCATCAATGAGTTCGTAAGTTTCATGCAGGGCCGCCTCAAGCCCTTTTGATGAAGCATCATACAGCGAAGCAATATATTCCCTGCTGTGAATGCGTTCCAGATCATCCCTGCTTGCCCTGTCATTTCCGGAAGGCTCCGCAATATTCAGATACGCAAGGGCCTCTGAAAGGCCAAGCACCGGGCCGGGGTAGGGAAGGCACTCCTCTCTGGCACCGGGGCAATAATCTTTTCCTAAAAATTCCAGAATCCGTTTTCCCCTGTCCGGGGATATGGGAAGCATGATGCCGTAATCGTGAAAATTGATAGCCAAGGAAGGGTCGTATAGTATCAAAAAACCTCCGCTCCCAATTCCCCTCTCTACATCGACCTGGTCACCACCACGTCGATCCCGCTGCCCCTCCAGTTCACGATGGGCCTGTCCCCGGCCTTAACCGGCAGGCTCAGTTTAAGGCGGTAAATATCTTCCAAAAGTTCGGCGATCTTTTCCTTTGGGCAGGGCGCGCTTGCTTTTACCGGTATGCGCCGGGGCGCTGTCAGGGCGCGGCTCCCCCCGCCAGAGAGCCCGCCGCCAGAGAGCCCGCCGCCAGAGAGCCCTTCGCCGGGAAAGGCAATCCCGCAGGTGGCGGTTACGACCCGCCTGGGGGCGCGGATTTCTTCCTGGGCGTAGTCTAGCCCCCTGGCACAGCGGTTCCCCGTGATTGCCATGGCCAAATTGCCCGCCGAATCAGGCACAGCGCCTTCTTCGATGCCTTCTTCTTCTACCGAAAGCGGACATCCAACAGGGCAAACAATACAGGTCAACTCGCGCATTTAAACTCCCTAGCCTATCCTGAACTCCATCACCGATTCGGTGCTGAACCGAAACTTCTCCATGTCCTTGGGGCTGATGGCAACGTGGATCATCTCCGATGGCTCCACATGGCTCAGCTTGATTGTCCTAAAGACCTGGCTGTCCAGCCTTAGTTCCAAGACCGCATCGTTCTTAGCGATCATCGATCTTAGGAATACCTTGCTCTCGGCCTGGGGCCATAGCTTGCCGGGGCTGACATAGCGCACATTAGGCCCTGCCTTTAGGCGTATCTGGGTTCCGGGCCTGTTCCCGTTGAGCCAGGCTGCGGCCTGGGCCCCGGCTATACGGGCTTCCTCGGCTGCCCAGTCAACCAGGTCATGGACATGAAGCACATTGCCGCAGGCAAAGACCCCTTCCACGCTGGTCATCAGGCTGGCATCCACCTTGGGGCCGCCTGTGGCAGCGCTCAGTTCCACCCCGGCCTCCCTGGAAAGCTCGTTTTCCGGCACCAGCCCCACGGACAGGAGTACCGTATCGCAGTCAATGCGGAATTTCTTTTCGGGCACAGGGATGCCGTTCTCCAAAGGCATTACTTCAACCCCCTCCACCCTGTCGTTGCCCAAAATGCTGGTCGTCTGGGAGGAAAGGTAAAGGGGGATATCAAAGTCCCTAAGGCACTGGACTATGTTCCGGGTAAGCCCGGCCGGATATGGCATGATCTCCACCACGGCCTTGACCTTGCAGCCAACCCAGCTCATCCGCCGGGCCATGATAAGGCCTATGTCCCCGGACCCGATGATCACGACTTCCCTGCCTGGGATATACCCTTCGATATTGACAAGGCGCTGGGCAAGCCCGGCTGTGTAGACCCCGGCGGGCCTGGAGCCGGGGATGCGCACATTGCCCCGGTTCCGCTCCCGGCAGCCCATGGCCAGAACCACGGCCCTTGTGAGTATGTGCAGCATCCCCTGGGGGGACACGCAGAAAAGTTCTTTGTAGAGATGGGGAAGGGGGAAGGGGGAATAGGGAATGGGGAGAGAGGGCTGGGGAGGGGGCAACAGGGGATGGGAGACAGAATCGGCTTTTAGGGAGGTTACCGTGGTGTCGAGGTATACGGTGATTCCCGATCCAGCCACTTGGTCGATAAAGCGGCCTGCGAACTCAGGGCCGGTGAGTTCTTCCTTGAATTCGTGGAGGCCGAAGCCGTTGTGGATGCACTGCATCAGTATCCCGCCCAGATGGTCTTCCCGCTCGATAATGGCGGTGCTGAAGCCGGCCCTGTCCAGCTCCAAGGCAGCAGCCATGCCCGCTGCCCCTGCGCCAATCACCACCGCATCGTACTGAAGCTCTTTCATGACAACTCCCTGTCAAGGAGCCGGCTGGGCCCGCCGTGCTTGGTGATTTTATCCCAGGAGAGGCCGGTTTCCCGCATGATGATCTTGATGATCTTGTAAGTGCAAAAACCGCCCTGGCAGCGGCCCATCTGGGCACGGGTAAAGTACTTTACCCCGTCCAGGCTGCAATGGCCCAGCCTGACCGCCTCGACTATCTCCGCTTCGCTGACGTTTTCGCAGCGGCAGACCACATTGCCCCAGGCGGGATCTTCGGCGATCAGCGCATCCAGCGCATAGGGCGAAAGCTCCCTGGAGCGGGGCCTGTCCCTGACAAAGGGATCCCAGCCTGGTTTTTCCGCAAGTTCCAGGCCCATGTTCTTTAAGAGATCTTTCACGTACTCCCCGATGGCCGGCGATGCGGTGAGCCCCGGAGACTGAATGCCCGCAACCTGCACAAAGGCAGGCGCTTTTTGGGAAACGTCGATGTAGAAATCTTCCTCCAGGCAGGGGCGGATTCCGGCAAAGCTGGCTATCACGTCGTTCCGGCTTAACGAAGGGATCATCGTCTTCCCGGAATCCAGGATCTGCTCCAGTTTTTCAGTTGATGTGGAAAAATCCGCCTTGTCGTCCTGGGCATCGGCGGTGGGCCCCACCAGGACTGTACCCTCCACGGTGGGGATCACCAGCATTCCCTTGGAGACCGCCGTAGGCATGGGGAACACCACCCGTTCCGGCCGAGCCTGGGTCATTTTGTCCATTAGGAAGTATTCGCCCTTCCTGGCCCGTATGCTGAAGTCCTCTGCCCCAAAGGCCCTGGAAACATCGTCCGCATAGAGCCCTGCGGCGTTCACCGCGTAGCGGGCGCTTACGCTTCTGCCGTCAGCGGAATTGATGGCCCAGCGCCCGCCTTCGTATCTGCCCTTAACGACCTGGTAATCCGTGAAGAAATGAACGCCGTTTTTCAGGGCCGATTCGGCAAGGGCAAAGACAAAGCGGTAGGGCTCGATTATTCCGCCTCCTGGGGCGTAGAGCCCCCCAACCGCGTCATGGGAAAGCTTTGGCTCCAGTTCCATAATCCGTTCCCTGGAGCAGAGTTCTATGCCGATAACGGAGTTTTCCACCCCCTGCCGGTACAGGTGCTCCGCCGCCTTCATCTCGTCTTCGTGAAGGGCCGCCACGATGATTCCGCAGCGCCGGAATGGAAAATCCAATTCCCTCTTAAGCTGATCGAACATTAGGCTGCCTTGAATCTCCAGCCGGGCCTTGAGGTATTTTTTATTGTGGTGAAAGCCGCCGTGGATTATCCCTGAATTGGCCTTTGAAGTCCCAAAGGAAATATCCGCAGCCTTTTCTAGAACCACGGTTTTGATCTTGTACGATGAAAGCCGCCGGGCAATATTAACGCCGGAAACGCCGCAGCCGATAACCGCCACGTCGTAATCGCCTTGTGCATCAGGGTTCAAATTCTCAAGGTATCTTTTCATGACCTACTGGTACATTATAACATATGGGCGGGGGTTAAGCTCCAGCACTTCTCTGGGGCTCATTATAGGATCGTCGAAACCAGCGCCCGGAATGCCAAAGTTGTAAAAAAGCTTGAAGCTTTTGACAGGTATGTTCATAGCCTGCGCATTAAAAGCATAGGAGGCCCTTTTCAGGCGGGGGGAGCCGATGCCATCCATGCAGTGCACCAGCCGCACCCTTGAAAAATTAGCTTCGACATTTTCGCGGTTCGAAATCATCCGGGTGTTGAATTGGTGGATCACCAGGAGCCGCTCGCCGGGGATCTGGTTTTCTATCATGTAATCTTCCATGATGCGCTGAACATGGTTGATTTCGTCCGCCGTTACCGTGCCTATTTCCTGCATGGGCCTTGCAGTCCGCCATTCCGGATCAAGGGCGAGGTGGACATTGGGGTATTCGAGCCAGGGCAGCATTCTTCTAAGCGAGTCTTCCGGAGTAAAACGGCCTATCTGGTGATCGATAAACATAAGAATATCGTTCTCCAGGCTGAATTCGACCCATTCCCTGAGCAGGGATTCATCGATTATGCCGATATCGCCGCCGGGCCACACAGTGCCGTAGATTATATAGAAGGCCTTGCGTATTTTCCTGCCCCCGGCTGCCTGGTATTCTGCTGCAAGGTCGCCAAGCATTTCGTTCAATTCTTCTTTGGTATAGCGCCCCAGGATGCCCATGTTTCTAGACCTGGGATGGCCGTAGAAGGCCAGTATATCATTATTCAATAGAATGGATTCCTGCTGGGATGAATGGGCGCCTGCTTCCCCTTTGCTTGCAGCCCAATAAGGCCTGGAAGCCTCCAGTGCGGCCAGGGACCTAATGTATTCGATAAAATAAGCCGATGGAAAAAGAGGCTTCTGTTCCCTCACAGGATCGCCCCCTAAGGAAAAAAGGGGCAGGGCAAGGCTCTGGGCGCTAATATTAACGTTAACAGCAAATACAAACAGCAGAGCCAGCAAACAGCGTATAACCATAGTCGTATATTATCGGCAGAAATAGCTAAAAAACCCCAGTTTTTTAAGCCTGCATTTTTTTGACACCCCATTTTTAATAAACCCTTGACAAACCGTTTTTGTGGAATGATAGTTTTAGTATGCAGCTTCAGCGTCCGTCTTTGATCCAGAGCCAGAAATTCACCATGAATCCCCAGATAATTCAGTCCCTTAAACTGATGGAAATGCCCGTAATGGATCTGCGGGAAAAAATAGAAGAAGAGCTGGAAAGGAACCCTGCATTGGAGGTTTTGGAGGACAATTCCACGGTTTCGCTGGATGATGCCACAAAGACCCCAAAGGAGGAAGATGAATATTTCGAAAATTCCTCCGATTCAGGCTTTGTAAAAAAGGGCGGGGAAGATGCTGGCTTCGGTTCTGCGGCTGATGAGCGGCAGCGCTTCATCGAAGGGGTGCTTTCCCACCCGGAAACCCTTCAGGAACACCTTCTTTGGCAACTGCGGCTTGAGCCTGTGGAAGGAAGCCTGCGCCAAGTCTGCGAAATCCTCATCCAAAACCTGGACGGAGACGGGTTCCACAAAGAACCAGTCGAGCTTTTATTCAAAAACGAAGATTCCATGGAAAACGGGAATCACGAAACAATAATAAGAGCCGTAAGACTGGTCCAGGGCCTAGACCCTATAGGATGCTGCACGGCGGATTACCGGGAATCCCTTAGGGTGCAGATAGAGCTGCTGCCGGATGCCCCAAAAGGCATTGCTGAGGCCCTTTCGCATCTGGAACTTCTGGAACGGGGCAAGATGGCGGAAGTTGCAAAGCAGATGGCTTGCAGCGAAAACGAAATAAGATACATTTACGAAAGGATCAAGGAACTTTCGCCCTTTCCCGGCAGGCATATTGCAACTGGTGATACCCGCTTCGTTGTACCCGACATACAGGTTGTCAAAAAGGAAGGGGAATTCGTCATTATTCTGAACGAAGAGGAAATTCCGGTTTTGGGGATCAACCCGTTTTTTACGGAGATCGCCGGGGGCGTAAAAAAGGACAAGCCGACCAGGGACTTTGCCAGGGAAAACATCAAGGAGGCCCGCTGGTTTATCAATTCCATCAACCAGAGGAACCATACCCTTCTAAGGGTATCCCGCGCAATCGTGGAGTTCCAGCGGCCTTTTTTTACGAATGGGCCAAAGTACCTTGCCCCCCTTACTCTCAGGGACATCGCCGAAGAACTCGCCCTCCACGAGACCACGGTATCCCGCACA
>Ga0099364_10006258_pt1 | contig 17398 bp, 10 predicted proteins | sample TergutTh196P3_FD_73070 | JGI IMG/M metagenome (GOLD analysis project Ga0099364, IMG submission 73070) | Microcerotermes parvus P3 segment gut microbial communities from Pointe-Noire, Republic of the Congo - Th196 P3 | ecosystem: Host-associated > Arthropoda: Insects > Digestive system > Gut ... | reverse complement strand
ACCTTCACCGTTTTTAGTAAAGTGGTGATCAGCGAGTAAACGGTGCTAACACTTCTACCACTATTCGCTGTCGAAAGTCTCTCTCACACGGTAGCTCTCCGTGTGTGTTCGCCAGCTTCCAAGTTTCAATTTTCATTGGGAAGTCTAACATACGAGATGTCATAAAGCGTCAGTAATTTCGCTGACAAGTGTGAAGGCGGCGGGAATTGTTTACAGAGCCCGGAGCGGCAACTCCGGCGCACAGAGCGGATTCGCCGGAGCTGCCGCTCCGGGCTCTGTTTGTTCTGCGTTAAACCTTTCCCGCTGGGGCTGGAACTGCAAAGTACGCATAAACACCGCAATCACCCTAAAACGTCCTCGCAATCGACTCAATTTTATAGGCTTCCAAGATGTCGCCGTCTTTCAGGTCGTTGAAGCCCTTTAATTTGATACCGCATTCGTAACCGTCCCGAACCTCTTTCACGTCGTCTTTGATACGCTTCAAGGAATCTATCGGATACTCTCCAATAATGCGGCTGTCCCGAATAACTCGCATCCGGCAGTCCCGTTCAATGATGCCCGCAATCACCCGGCAACCGGCAATCGTTCCAAGACGGCTGATTGTAAAGACTTGCTGTACCGCCGCACGCCCCATCTCCTTGACCTGCTCAATCGGTTTGAGCATCCCCTCCAACGCCTTCTTAATGTCGTCCGTTAAATTATAGATAATATCATAACGCCGAATCTGAATCTTCTTGCGATCCGCCATCACTCTGGCATTTTCATCCGGCACCACGCTAAAACCAACAATAATCGCATCCGATGCATCGGCAAGTTGAACATCCGCTTCCGTGATACCGCCGACCATTGCCTGTAAGATTTTAATTTTAACTTCGGGATGCTTCAACTTTTCGAGTTCCTTACGGATTGCCTCAATCGACCCGCGAACGTCTGCTCTGATGATAATGTTAAGCGTCTGTACCGTTTGCGTATGGGTAATACGTTCAAAGAGCGACTCCAACGTTACTCTCGATTGCACATCTGCCAATTCGCCCATCCTTTCTTCTTCGAGCCGCTGTTCGGCAATCACACGGGCATCCGAAATATCATCCAGGACGCAAAAGAGGCTGCCCGCCTTGGGAGCGACATCTAAACCGACCAGTTCCACCGGCGTACTGGGAGCGGCTTCTTCGACTTGTCTCTTCGTATCAAGCGTATCGTACATCGCTTTGACACGCCCGTAGGCCGAACCGCACAACACCACATCACCCGGACGCAATGTCCCCTTCTGCACCAACATTTTGCAGACAACCCCTTGTTCGGATTGCAGTTGTGCTTCCAATGCGACACCCAGGGCAGGGCGTTCCGGGTTCGCTTTGAGTTCATTAAGTTCCGCAATCGCTTGAATCGTTTCGAGAAGTTTATCGACTCCCATCCCGGTCAAACCGCTGCATCGGATAATTTCGGTGTCGCCGCCCCATTCGCTCGGCAACAACTCATGCTGGGCAAGTTCTTGAATCACACGGTCGGGATTCACTCCGGGCAGATCCATTTTATTGAGAGCGACGACAATCGGCACTCCGGCGGCTTTGGCGTGCGAAATCGCTTCTTCGGTTTGCGGCATCACGCCGTCGTCCGCCGCGACAACGAGGATCACGATGTCCGTACAGTTTGCACCGCGTGCCCTCATTTCGGTAAAGGCTTCGTGACCGGGCGTGTCCAGAAAAGCGATGTCTTCACCATTGTCCATTTTGACGCGGTACGCCCTGATGTGCTGGGTAATTCCCCCCTTTTCGCCGGAGACCACGTTCAAACGCAGGATGTAATCGAGCAACGTGGTCTTGCCATGATCGACATGCCCGAGCACCGTAACAATCGGCGGACGCGGACGGAGCAACTCCGGCGGGTCTTCCTCTTCAAAGAGGGAGGTTACGAGCCGATCCTCCAAAGTAATCTGATCCCGTACGGAGATTTTGATGTCAAAGGCATCAGCAAGGAGTTCCGAAGATTCCCTATCGAGTTGCGAATTGAGCGTCATCATGAAGCCCATCCCCATCAATTTCGGGATCACCATCGCTACGGATAAGCCCGTCGATTCGGCAAACTGCTTGACCGAGCAGGGGAGTTGAATCACGATGTCCCCCTTTCGAGGGGCGGCCGTATTGACGGCACGGCCATGTACCTTTTGCCGTTTCAACTGTCGCGGGATCATGACACCGCCGTCATCATCGTCTGCGGAACGCCGCATAGTGGCACCGGTGCGCCGTTTCTTTTTGTCTGGTTCGTGAAGTCCTCCGCCGAAAGCCGTCGTGCCCCCTTTGGTACGGACATCTCTTACTCCCCCCCTGCCTCTGCTGCCGCTGGCGGCGGGTTTTTTGCCTCCCTCACGTTCTTTCCGCTCGACCTCTTTTTTGCGTTTCTGCTCATCATGCTTACGGATATGTTCCTCGATGGACTTCGCAATGTTGCCTTTGCCTTTCAGGAGTTCCGGCGGCAATTTCATATCCGGCTTTTGTGCGGCGGGTTCTCTTGTCCTCGTTGGTCTCGGATGCGTTGCTCCTTGGGGAAGGGGAGCAATGTGAATGGTAGGGCCGGTATGTCTTTGTCCTCCCGGCCGGTCTCCGCCCGGGCCCTGACGATAATCATCGAGGTTGGGAATCTTTTCCGTGATTTTCCGCATCGGCCCCCGATAGTTGGGATCCATACGGACATTTGCCGCATGTCCCTGTTGAGCATAACCCGTCGTTAATGGAGCGGCAGGTTTGGAAGAGGGGAAGGCTTTCGGTTGTTCCCCCGATTTTTTCGATTTATCTTTGCCCTCTTTGCCCCGGTCTCGTTCTCTACCCTTTTTAGAACCCTTGGCGGGCAATTCCACTCTCCCTAACGGCGGCGGCAAGACAGTTTTCGGAAGGATAACGGGTTGAATCGGCGTAGGCAACGGTTTAGACTTCGGCTGTTCTACGGCAGGCTTGAGCGGTTCCTCCGAAGCCGTCGGCTGTACTGCCGGCTGTGCTGCCGCTTCCGGCTGTGTCACCTTTTCGGGAACTACCGGTGCTGCCTTTGTTCCCTTTTCAATCGTTGCCTTTTCAGTCGTTGCCTTTGCTATTGTGTCCTTTTCGATGTCCGGTTCGGCGGGCGGTACCGCTTTTACCGGCGGCTCTTGTAGAGGCGGTCCAGCACTCTGGGATTCTTGTAGGGGGGGAACTTTTAGGGGCGGTTCCTTTATCGGCGGGACTTTGCTGGGCGAGGCAACGGGGCCGGGCGGGACAGCGGGTTTTACGGGAACATCAAGATTGCGGACTTTGGCGTCGGTTACGACAGGCCGTTGGAAGGTTGTACCGCTGGTTTGTGCTTTTTTTGCCTTTTTTTGTGCGTTCAGCCAGTCTTTGACTTGAATTGTTTCTTCGTCGGTCAGACTCGCCAACTGCGAACTTTTGCCCTCGATTCCCAGATGCTTAATCGCATCAAGGATATCCTTGCTATCGACATTAAGTTGTTTCGACAGAGCGTAGATTCGGACGGACAAACTGGACTCCCTTGAAAAGGATAACAAAACGGACGGCAAGGCAAAAGACAAGCATTCCGTACCCGTCGCCCATTTTACAGGAAATAAACAAACTGGGTAGTAGTCCCACGAGGTCAGGAAAGCTGCCTGTCCACAGAGCCGCATTCACAGAGAGCGTTCACAGAGCCCGTAGCGTCAGTTAGGGACACAGAGCCCGTGGCGTAAGCCAGGGCGTTCGGTTGTTCCCTGGCCCCGCGCCACGGGCTCTGTGAACAGATTCGATTTCCTAACTGATGCCACGGGCTCTGTGAACAGCGGCACAGTATCTGTAAAGGGCACAAAGAAAACTATATCCCATTCACTCCCTGCCGTTTAGGGTGCACTCTTAATCCAAGACGATTCCGCTTGCAGGGTCTAGCGCAATGCCGCGGCTGATGCGGCAGAGAATGCCCAATACCTTGACCAACATTTCGGGATTGATACGTTCGCATTCGCCGTTCTCCATGCCGTGAGTTTCGTCCATGCCGGACGCGTCGGGGATTTCAGCGGATGGGCCGCATCGGCACCGCTTGTAAGAATCCGAATCGAAGTGAAAGGGCTTTTTGTCCAATGCTAATGCTTTGGAAAAGATATCTTTGTGTTCAGGAACCGCCGCGCTCTGTGCGGAAAATTTGATCTCCGGCAGTTTGGTGATATTGAACACGCCGGTTGCGGCCGTTTGTTCAAAATGATGAACATCAAACCGCGTTCGGCAATGCACCATCTTTTCAAGTTGCACGCGTTCTGCCGCAGTCGCCTCTGTGCTCCAAGTGTGGTACAAATGCTTCGATTCATCTAAAATGTCATTCCCCTCCCGATAGATAATCTCCATTGCCGCATGGTCTTCATAAGAGGCGGCGGTGAGCAGAGTCAGATTTTCGTGTTCGTCGGCTTGACACGCAAGAATTTCAAGGAAGGGAATATGCCTTTTTAACGCTTGCCGGACTCCGGGCAATGTCGGCCGATGTGTTGACTCGAAACAAACGAAATAGGTCTCACGCCAATTGTAACGGTCATCGTTGAAGAGCGTCATATCCCGGATTGTAATCAACACGGGCGCAAAAGTCAAACATCAACTGGTTGTTTTCACGGCAACATTTGTGTAGAATAGTACACGAGAATATGTGAGCGTCGGCGGCTGTTTTCGTCGGCATTCCCTCATTGTTTAATCCGTTGTTTAACCCTATTTGGAGAAAAGAGAGATGATCACACGCCGTGAAATGCTTCGAGGCTCCCTCGCACTGGGCGGGGCGGCAATGCTTGCCCCCCATCTGGCCCCCCACCTGTCTGCCGCTGCGGTTACCGTTCCCGAAGAACGGAATATTACCGAACAACTCGGCTGGCAAATCGGCCCGCAAATCTATTCATTCAGCCGCTTCCCCTTCGACGAAGCCCTCAAAATGGTCGTCGCATGCGGCACGGCCACTTTTGAGCAATATCCCGGTCAACGGGTCTCCAGAGATATCAATGTCGGTGTGGGGCCCGACTTGCTGAGAGCAGAGAACAGAGAGCACCTCAAACGGGTTAAAGACCTGCTTGAGGAGTCGGGCTGTTCGATGAATGCGTTCGGCGTTTGCGGAGCAGGCAAGGCGGACTTTGATTTCTGTGCCGAGTTCAACATCCCATTGCTCAACACGGAGCCCGGCTTCGATAGGATTGCCGGAGTCAGTCAACTTGCCGAAGAGTACAAGATCAAGGTCGGACTGCACAATCACCCGCACAACTCCATCTATTGGTATCCCGAAATCGTGCTGGCACAGTTAAGGGATGCGAGTCCGCTGATGGGTGCATGTGCCGACACGGGACACTGGCACCGCAGTCTGTTGGATCCGCTTGCATGTATCAAGCGATTGAAGGGGCGTATCGTCAGTTTCCACATCAAAGACCTCAAAGGGATTGGTGTCGGTTTCAATGCCGACTGCGTTCTCGGTCAGGGAGATGTCGGCATTGAAGCCGTCTTGAAGGAGTTTGCGACGCACGATACCAAAGACCCGATTCCCTTCTCGATTGAATTCGAGGCGGATTGGGACAGGAATCAGCCGAAGGTTGCCGAGAGCGTCAAGTATTTCGATTCGGTCGCCAAATCCATTGCCGCAGCGAGAGGGTAGGATTTTCTCCTTCCGGTAATTTCCGGCAATCAGGAGGGCACCTCTAAAAATCAAATTTTTATATTGATTTGTGCCGAAAGCGCAACGAATCAACTCTTTGCGCAATCCTTTACATCCCTTGCGGTTACTCTTTTTTTAACCGCAAAGGATGCGCAAAGAAAAAAAACGTCCCCTTTGTCCCCGTGTAAGGTATATTAGAGGTTCCCATAATCACTAGTTCCCATAACCCTATGTCCACGGAGTCCTCATGACAGAATCCCGCGACCGCACCGACCCGGCGGCGAAAGCCGCGGAAAAGGCGAAAGCCTTTCCGCACACGCCCGGAGTCTATCTGATGAAAGACCGTGCCGAAAGGGTGATCTACATCGGCAAGGCAAAAGACCTGCGGAATCGGGCGGGTTCTTATTTTCATAAAGCCGCGTTGGAAGATGTACGCACCGCTCCGCTCATTCCAGAAATCGAAGACATCGACTACATCGAAACCGAAAACGAAGTTGATGCCCTACTGCTCGAAGCCCGGCTGATCAAGGATATTCAACCGAAATACAATCGGGACTTAAAGGACTCCAAGACGTTTCCCTATCTGCAAATCCGCACACGCGATCCATTTCCCCGGGTGGAAATAACCCGTACCCCCAAAAATCATGGCGTTAAACTTTTCGGCCCCTTTACCAATTCCAACGGATTACGCGGGGCCGTTTTAGCACTGCAAAAGATATTCAAATTCCGCACCTGCACACTGGATATCCAGCCCGACGATGAGCGTTGGCGTTGGTACCGTCCCTGTGTTTTGTACTCGATTCAGCAATGTTCCGCTCCCTGTCATTACCGCATTACTGCCGAAGAGTACCGCAAGAACATCCATCGGCTTATGAAAGTTTTAGAAGGCAAGCGGAAACCCTTGCTTGCCGAGTTGCAACGGGAAATGAAACTGGCCGCCGAAGAAAAGCGGTACGAAGCAGCGGCGGAACTTCGGGATCAGATTCATCACCTCTCCACTCTCGACCAACGGGGAAACGTAGAAACAGATTTGCAGCCGGAGTTGTTTGCCGTTGATCCCCGACGCGGCGTTGTAGGATTGCAAAGGGTCTTCAAATTGGAAAAGATTCCCCGAATCATCGAGGGAATCGACATCGCCCATCTGGGCGGAAACGAGATGACCGCATCGCTGGTGCGGTTTATCGACGGGCTCCCCTTCAAGCCGGGGTATCGGCGGTATAAAATTAAAAGCGTTTCGGGCATCGACGATTACGCCAGCATTGCAGAAGTGGTGATGCGCCGGTTTTCCCGTAACGAGGGAGCACGGTCAGAGACGCAATCGGAAGAGGGCGAACCCGTGCCGGACATTTTGTTGATTGACGGCGGCAAAGGGCAGTTAAATGCAGCACTGTCCGCACTGGAACATGCACCGCAACAGCCGGGACTCATTCTGGCGTTGGCGAAACGGGAAGAGGTCATCTACGTGCCTGGCCGGGAGGAGCCGACGAAATTGGACCGCCGTTCCTCCGCACTGCGTCTTTTGCAGTATGTTCGGGATGAATCACACCGTTTTGCACAACACTACCACCACCTTTTGCGCCGGAAACGGTTCACGCCGGGGGAGTGAAACTGCTTTCAGTTCCCGTTGAGGGTGGATGCCACTGGTTCGGCGGGGATTTCCCGTGCTTCCGTCCACTCTTTCAAGACATCATCAATTTGTTGATCAAGACGTGCCAGTTTGTCCAACAATTCGCCGTGCCGGACATCCAATTCCAACAATCGTTCCGCGATGTTACCCATTATACTTTTTACCTGTTGGCACTCCTTGTCCGTCGAGTGCTGTTGAGTCTATCGGCGAGTGCCCTCCGGCGGGATAAACGTTCCCGCAAGCGTCCGATTTACCCTTTCAAGCCGAATGTGTTGCCTATTCTCTCTATTTTACCTTGATTCACGCAAAGAGCCCGAAAAACAAACAGAGCCCGTAACGTCAGTTAGGGAATCAACCGAGCGATTCCCTGGCTTACGCCACGGGCTCTGTGAACACGACTCTGTGAACGCGGCTCTGTGAACGCGTTTCTTTCTTTGCGTACTTTGCGGTTATCCGCGTTTTGCGGGTGCATCATTGAATCTCTAGACGATTTTCTTATACTTCCCTCGCCGATGTCCGTAGCGATTCGGATCTTTCGCCCGCATCATTTCTTCATACGCAGAGAAGTTTCCCTCAAACCACGCAACCTTGCCGTCCCCTTCAAAGACGAGAAGATGCGTACAAATCCGGTCGAGGAAAAACCGGTCGTGCGAAATGACCAACGCACAACCGGCAAAGTCGATCAACGCCTGCTCCAAGACCCGCAACGTGTTGACATCTAAATCATTCGTCGGTTCGTCCAACAGCAACAAATTGCCGCCGCGTTTGAGCAACTTCGCCAAATGTACCCGATTCCGCTCACCGCCGCTGCACTGCCCCACTAACTTTTGCTGCTGAGTACCCCGAAAGTTAAACCGAGAAACATACGCCCGGCTATTCATTTTAATCGAACCGAGTTCCACCATATCTCTGCCGTCCGTGATTTCCTGAAAGACCGTGTTCTCATCATTGAGCGCATCCCGATGTTGATCGACATGCGCCAACTGTACCGTCTCCCCCAAGTTTAACATTCCTTCATCAGGTTGTTCCTCGCCGGTAATCATTCGGAACATCGTCGTCTTGCCGGTTCCATTGGGTCCGATAACTCCGACAATCGCTCCTCGCGGAACATTGAACGAGCAACCGTCGATCAACACGGTACGCTCGCCGGCAATGTCGAATCCCTTCGCAACATTCTGAAACGTCAATACTTTATCGCCGAGTCGAGGTCCCGGTGCAATCTGAATGATCGTGTCGCTTTTGTCATCTAACGTCTGTTGCGATGCCAATTTTTCGTAAGCGTCCACTCTCGCTTGATTCTTTTGCAAGCGTCCCTTATGGGCGAGTTGAATCCATTCGAGTTCACGTTTAAGGGTCTTTTGCCGTTGCGATTCTTGTTTTTCGGCAACACGGAGCAGTTCCGCTTTCTGTGCTAACCACGAAGAGTAATTCCCTTCAAAGGGGATGCCGCGTGTGTTTTCCAGTTCGAGAATCCATTTGGTAATGTTGTCCAAGAAGTATCGGTCGTGTGTAACAATAATGACGGTGCCGGGATAGTCTCGGAGCGTTCCTTCGAGCCAATGGACGGTTTCGGCATCGAGATGGTTTGTTGGTTCGTCGAGTAGCAGCAGGTCTGGCTTTTCGAGGAGTGCCATACAGAGGGCGACACGTCGGCGTTCTCCGCCGGAGAGTTTTCGGACGACGGCGGTATCCGGCGGCAGTACCAGTGCGTCGGCTGCCATGTCGATGGTGCGTTCGAGTTCCCAACCATTGATGGCATCGATTTCCTCTTGGATTTTGCCCAATTTTACCATCAGTTCGTCGAATTCATCTTCTCTATCGGGATTGCCCAGTGCCGCGGCAATTTTGTTGTAGGCTTCGATATTGTCGAGAATCGGCTGTACCGCCGTCAAAAGATTTTCCCGGACGGTCGCATCAAGCATTAGTTCCGGCTCTTGGGCGACGTATTTGACGGTCATACCTTTGGTGAGTTTGGTTTCACCGTCGATGTCGGTGTCGAGTCCAGCCATTATTTTGAGGAGTGTGGACTTGCCGGAACCGTTTTCGCCGACGATTCCTATCTTTGCTCCGTAGTAGAAAGAGAGTCCGATATTGGAGAGTACAGTTTTTTCGCCGTATCGTTTAGAAACGCGGCTCATCTCGAAAATAAAATGCGGTGCCATAGCGGGTGTGGAAAGCAAAAACTCTTGATTGTCGTTATACTGTAAACAGGTGAAAGCGGACACTTTTTTTGCGTCCCTTCGTGTCCTTTGTGCTCTTCGTGGTTAAAAATAAAGGATTCAACACAAAGAACAAAAGCAACCAATTTGAACCAATATACGGCGCAATTATAGCGGATTTTGCAAAAAAAACAGAGTCGGTAGAGTGTAAACGGTATGAAATCATGAAATTGGACTTTGCGTCCCTTGCGAATCCTTTGCGCTCTTTGCGGTTAAATCTTTCTTTTTTAACCGCAAAGGGCGCAAAGGCCGCAAAGAAGACAACGTGATAACAAAATGAACGGCTACCCGCTAATTTTTTTTACACCCACCCACTTTTCGGGCATTTATCGGAGATTTCTTGGGAATTGTTCCAAGGAAATCTCAAAAATCTGCTGGACAAGAATGCCGAGTCTATTCTTGTCCGCAACAAGATGTAACGTGTGCTGACGGTACACAAGGGACTCGTCCGGCTGCAACTTCTGGGCTGCGGAAAAACAATTCATTTCGTAGTGCCGAGTCCAATCCAGTCCGGCAGTGGGAGTGATACCGGCATTGCCGATCCGAATCATGTCCTCTTCGGTGTCCGTCTCGCCGGGCACATCGAACGTGCAAAGCGTGAGTGTCCCAAACCGGAGTTCGGCCGCTCCCAAAATCGGCGGTGCCGCCCAATAGGGGATTGTCGCTTGACATCGTCCATGACCATCCGCCCTGATGAGCAAGGCTTGCGGAAGGTGCCGAATTCTGCCGTGCGGCGAACCGCCTAAATAGTTAATGTCCACGGGAAACGGTAGAGACTCGTCATCGTTTGCCGTAAAGCCGTTCGGCAAGGCGGCTACAATGATAAAGGCATGCGGACTCGCATTGAACATCCCCCGCTGCCGACTGGCAAGGTGCGTTTTTTCCTGTGTGCGGACGCTGTTTTCAGAACGAAACCCCACTGCCGACACTTCGTCTTGTTCGAGTGCATCGGCAACGGCCTCGCCGAACCAATCACCGAGTTTTCGCCGACTCAGCAAAGAAAGAGACCGCCTTAAACTGAGTGCGACGCGTTTGCCGTGTGCATCCGCCATAGGGATGTCCCGCCGTAAAACAACATTGTTTTCCTTAATGCTCTCCACGGTAAAGGGATAAATCAAGGGGGAGATTGTCCAATGGTCTTCACCGCCGAAATTTTCAAACCGTTCAGCCTCGATGGCAGGGACATTGACACAGCCGAAACTGTAACCTTTCAATCCATCGCAGGTACTGGTCAAGATTCTGCCGTTCCATTCGGGACACACTGCCACCCGGCCGCCTAATTGATCGTACAATTCGACGACCGCCGTTTTTTGAGCAAGGTAATTCAGTGCATCATCGTAGGACATATCTGAACGGTCAGGAACTCCACTGCCGCGAATGCTTGGTGCATTCTATGATTCGGCATTCTATCCGAAGGAAAAGAAAACGCAAGTGCTGCGCAGCGGGCGTGTGCGTCTTGGGCGCGTCCAATCTTTAGTGGGTAAACGTTTTTTTGCTATTAGATTATCTTCTTTGCGCCCTTTGCGGTTAGCTCTTTTTTAACCGCAAAGGATGCAAAGGGTGCGCAAGGGACGCAACGAAAAGGAAAAACACCACTAAATTTTGACACACCCTTCTCTTGTGTTCATCCATCAGTCCGAGACCGGGATTGAGTCTCGTTTGCTTGTCCATTTCCCGGCTTCTTTCCTTGCCCAGCGGTCGATGGCCAGCAGTTGGGGTAGCGTCGGGTGCGGCTCGAAATGGTGGCAAGACAGAACGGCTCGGCAAACCCTCACAATATCTTGAAAAGGCAACCTCCCTTCGAGAAATGCGGAAACTGCCTCTTCGTTAGCAGCATTGATTACCGCCCCTGCCGTACCGCCGGATGCCGCCGCTTCCAAGCCGAGCGGCAGTGCTGGAAAACGGTCAAAGTCCGGCGGATAAAATTCAAGCGTTTGCCTCTGCGCCCAGTCCACTTTGAGCGAAGTGCCCGGAAAACGGTACGGATAATTCAATGCCGACTGGATCGGCAGCCGCATATCCGGCGGACTCAGTTGAGCAATGACCGAACCGTCCACGAATTCGACCATCGAATGAACCAATGATTGCGGGTGAATCACGGCACCAATTTTTGCGGCGGGCAGATCAAAGAACCAGCGTGCTTCGATAATTTCCAGTGCCTTATTCATCAAAGTTGCCGAGTCGATGGTAATTTTCTTACCCATCTTCCACGTCGGATGGGCAAGGGCATCTTTGACCGTAACGCTTGCCAATTCAGCCAGTGTTTTTGTGCGAAAGGGACCGCCGCTTGCCGTCAAGATGATCTTAGCGATTGAGTGCGCCGCTTCGCCTTGCGGAGCGTGCGTTTCGCAAGGTACGCTGGTTGCCCCCATCCTCCATGACTGAAGTGCCTGCATCACGGCACTGTGTTCGCTGTCTACTGGAAGCAAACGGCCGCCATGCTTTTTGACCAAGCCGGTCAAGAGTGCGCCTCCCATAACGAGCGATTCTTTGTTGGCGAGTGCGACGGTCTTGCCTGCTTCGAGTGCGGCCAAAGTGCTGGTCAAGCCGGCACTGCCGACGATTGCCGAAAGGACAACATCCACTTCGGGACGGCGAACGAGTTCACAAAGTGCTTCGTGTCCGAAGTATATTTCAATGTTTTTAGGGAGTTGTTTGAGCGGCGAACGGTCGGCAGTTTCGTCAGTAATGACGATCCATTGCGGCAGTTTTTGAAGCCGTTGCAGTTGTTTTAGAAGTATGTCCGTTTGACGATGGACGGAAAGCAGAATGGGAACGAGTTGCCCTTCCGATTGGTTTAACACTTCGAGTGTGCTTTGCCCAATGCTTCCGCTGGAACCAAGAACAGCAATTCGTCGCGGGAAGGGAAGCATACCCGCCCAGTATAGCACAAATGGGAAGGAAGGGGAGATGTGTCTTTGCGTTGTGCCTTTGCGTACTCTGCGGTTACTGTGCTGGCGGGAAAATTTTATACAAAACAAACACCTTCCCGCCGACACAGTAACTTTTTTCGTTTGCACACCTATTACCGCATTAAACTCATTCCGAACGAGAAGAACTGTTTTTCGTCCCAGCGTCCTGAACTTAGGGGGAATGAAAAATCCAAGGCAATCGGCGCAGGCCCCATCATCGGGATGGTGAGCCGTAATCCGAATCCCACAGCCACACGGTACTTGTCCTCCCATTTCGTAAAGGAACTTTCTATCGTTCCCGTATCGATAAAGAGGGAGCCGCGAATCATATCGTCCGCCGTTAAGGGGAATATCAATTCGGCAGAGTTGTAGAACTCCATATTACCTCCCCGCACATGCCCGTTCTCATTTCGCGGCGAAACACCTCGGAATTCAAATCCCCGGAGATTCGTAAATCCGCCGCCGAAATAGCGTTCAAAAATCGGAGTGCCCTTTTCGGTTACGGCTAAACTGCTTCGCAGTCCGAGAACCCAGCGTCCGCTCCGGTCGGGACGTTCCCGAAGCATAAAATACTTACGCAAGTCAACGTTTCCCCGGACGAATTGGTAGTCTCCCAATATCTGTTCGACTCCCGCGGAGATCATGTGTCCCTCCGTCGGCATATATTCACTGTCTCTCGTATTGTATCTCGCCATCAGTCCGATGTTGTACATGGGATGTCTGCCGACGGCATCCAACAGGTCTGTGACGGGTATTGCGGGGCGGTAGATGTTCACTTCTTGTCCGCCGAGCGTGAGTTGTGTCGAAATATCCGGTGTCCAGAGTTTGCCGAATGACAGGGTACCGCCGACCCTGTCTTCATTCCATTCGTTGTAATAGCGTTGATAATAGAAGCCGTTGACTCCGAATGAATAGTCGAGGTCGAACCAATAGGGTGTTTCCCAACTGGCACTGTACCGTTGCACTTGCGTTCCCGGTACGGCTTCGATGCGGAACCGTTGCCCTCTTCCGCGAAACGCATTCCGCCAGTCCGAGGGGCGAAAACCTTTGGGGTAGTTCAATAGGTCAAAGTTTTGTTCTTCAAAAACGAAGCGTCCCATCAGTCCGGCATCCGAACTGACTGCCAGACTGGCCATCAGTGTCCCCGTCCGAGTTTCTTGGAGAATCCATTTTCCCCGAACCCCATAAATATAGGGAGAAACGCCGGGCGGCGCATTGGGATCGTATCGCACTCCCGACGGAACCGGCACATTCGAGGGGGTGTGCAACGATTCATAGGGGTTCGCTCTCAAAATACTTGCCGTATCCGCCGCCGTGTGGAACTGCACGGGAGTCATACCGAGACTAGCCGCCGTACTCGATGTTTGTGAATATGCCTGTGGTGCAGGGTGTGGTGCAGACTGGGGCACCGTCTGCAAGGGGGCGGTGGAGGGTGCGATGCTTCCCCAGTTCGGCGACGGCTGTTGTGCCGGCGGGGTGTTGGAAACAAAGGTTTGCGCCGGGTATCCTCCCGCCGGGGCTTGTCCCCGATAGGTTGCGTGGGCCTGTTGCGGCAACGGGGCGGGAACGGCGTGCGGCACTGTGGGAATGTGCGAACGGTTCTTTGGTGTCAGTTGAATCACCGGTTGCGTCAACGGCAGAAAGTTGGGATTGAACGTGACCGGAGGCTGTGCGCCCGGAGTCTGCGTGCTCAGGGTCTGCGGGGCTTGTCCTCGAAATTGCGGATCGCCCGAAGCCATCTGTTCGGCTCTTTCCGCTTCCCGTTGAAGGGCAGCTTCCATTTCCAGTGCTTCTTTGGGGAGGTCGAAATCGAATTCGGGGATATTACCCTGCATCGGATTGGTGTTGAAGAGTGCCGAAGCCATCAGCCGCCGTCTGGACGCATTTATTTCGCTGGTTCGCAAGATGTCGCCCGGCCGGAGTGAAATACGGTTCAGTGCCGGATGCCATTTTGTATAAGACTCCGAACCCTCATCTCCTCTGATTTCGATGGTCAATGTTTCGAGATAACAACGGGGCCCCTCTCGGACATTGACGACGAGGTCAACATAATCCTTATCCAGACGCGGGTCATGGGAGAGCATGGCGAAAACATAGCCGTAATCGCCGTACTTTTCCTTAATCGCCTGCATATCAAACTCCAAGGTATCCTGATTGTAGAATTGATTATTGCCTCGCGCCAGTTTCATCACTCTACGCAGTTCTTCATCGCTGAACACGTTGTTGCCGACGAACCGGATGTTGCGGATTTTACACCGGGGCCCTTCATCAATGATGAACTTGACTTTGACCCAGCCTCGGTTTTGCCCCATCCCGGTGTAGCCGGACGTTTCTTCAAAGACTCTGTCCACTTTGGCATAGAAGAAGCCGAGTTTCCGGTAGTAATTGATCAACGTTTCCACGTCTTCGTCCAGTTTTTTTCGGGTGAATTCGCTGTTAATCCAGAAAGCGAAGCCCGGCTTGGATTGAATGAGCGTCCGCAAGCGTTCACTGGTGGCAATTCGGTTGCCCTGGAACTCCACGCTGAGTATCCGTTGTTGCGGCCCTTCGCTGATACTGAAAACGACCCCGCGGTCGCCGGGCTCGTCGCCGCGCAAAACGTCGATGTGTACCAGATGGAAGCCGGTTTCCCGATAAAATTGTGCCATCCGTTCCTTCGCCTGATGGATGGCAATCGGATCGAGAGCGTCCCCTTCTTTGATGTTAGCCTCTTCGAGGAGCGTTTTGCGTGTATGTTTTTTATTGCCGACCACCCGGATATAGCGGATGAGTTGCCGTTCAATACAGGTAAAGGTAACGACGTATCCTTCGGGAGTGCGTTCGACTTTGGGAATCACATCGACAAACCATCGCCCCTGAGTGAGTGTCCGCACATCTTCTTCAAGGACAATCGCATTGTAGGGACGGCCTGGCCGGGTTTTGATCATTCGGACAATATCCCCTGTCTTCACTTGTTCATTTCCCTCAATACGGACATCCAAAATCGTTTGCGGCGTACTGGGAGTAGACGTACTGGGAGTCTTCGAGGGGATCGGCACAGGCAGCGGACCCTGTGCATATCCGGCATAACCTACCAGTGTACAAAGGATTACAAACAAAATATATAAAAAAGGTTTTCGCATATTTTTCGAAGCAGTCGCTACGGTAGGGGAACAGTAACAATTTCAGATATTCTTTGCAAGAGCAGAATCGAGCGGCAGTGATGCTTGGATGTGTCCAAGTTTACTAGGTCTTTTTCCTTTTCTTTGCGTACTCTTTGCGTCCTTTGCGCATTTCTTTTCGGTTAAATCCTTTTTTTAACCGCAGAGTGCGCAAAGGGTTGCGCAAAGGGCGCAAAGAAGATAACGTAATAACAAAAAACGTTTACCCGCTAAACTTGGGCACATCCGTGATGCTTGACTCACGGCAAACAATCCAGTATATTCGCACGCAGTATTATGGCAAAAGAACCGCAAGACTCACTCGTTGTTCAGTTGGTCAATGGTATTCTCATTGACGCAATTCAGTCGCGGACAAGCGATATTCACGTCACCACCGACGAACAGGAAATTTCAATCCGCTATCGTACTGATGGTGTTTTGATTCCACAGCACATCTCCCCGGAAATGCGGGAGCACTCGGTGATGGTCGTCAGCCGATTGAAAGTGATGGCAAACCTCGACATTGCCGAACGCCGGCTGCCGCAGGATGGACGAATCGCCATCAAAGTCGGCGGTCGGGACATCGACATCCGTGTCTCCTGTATTCCCTCGCTCTACGGCGATGGAATCGTGATGCGGATTCTCGATAAATCCTCCATGAAATTTTCTCTGCGCGGGCTGGGAATGTCCCCCATCAATTACGAGACATTTTCCAATCTGATCCGCTTGCCGCACGGTCTGGTCTTAATTACCGGTCCTACGGGAAGCGGTAAAACAACGACGCTGTACAGTGCCTTGGCAACGATCAACAAGCCGGGCATCAAAATCATTACGGCGGAAGACCCCGTAGAATACCGGTTGGAGGGGATCAGCCAGATTCAGATCAACGAAAAAATCGGACTGAATTTCGTCTCGCTCCTGCGCCGGATTTTGCGGCATGATCCCGATGTCGTGCTGATTGGAGAAATGCGGGATACCGAAACGGTCGAAATCGGTTTACAGGCGGCCATGACGGGACACTTGGTATTTAGTACCCTACATACCAACGATGCGGCGGGTGCCTACACGCGGCTTCTTTCGCAGGGGGTGGAGCCGTTTTTGGTATCGAGTTGCGTGGATGCTGTCATTGCACAGCGGCTGGTGCGAAATCTTTGTCAACATTGCAAAGTGGCTTACGATCCTGACTCGGACGAATTGCCCTCGGATTTTCCGTTGGAAACATTGCAGGGAGGGCAACATTCGGTCATCCGTAACGTTCTAAAAGGGAGCGGTGCTCCGGAGGGGAAAATCTACCGTGCTGCCGGTTGTCCGCATTGCCGGAATGTGGGGTACAAGGGACGAAGCGGCGTGTATGAATTTCTGGTCTCTTCCGAGCGGATTCGTGAATTGGTCGAACGCAACACGACGGCATGGGAAATCAAACGTACTGCTATTGAGGAAGGAATGCTCACACTCCGAATGGATGGTTGGCGCAAAGTCTTGGCAGGCGAAACCACCGTCGAAGAAGTATTGCGGGTAACGAGAGCGGATTCGGCAGGAGCCGAAACTTCCGCATCGCCTTGAAAGATGTAACGTAAACGGTGTGTCAAATTGGCAGTTTTCTTTGCGTACTTTGCGGTAAATTCTTTTTTAGCCGCAAGGAACGCAAAGTTTTTTTATACTACAACCTCTAAAAAATTGAAAATTGAACTTGGAAAACTGAAAAACACAGGTGGGGTTTTAGAGCAAGTTTTCAGCATTCGTCGTTCCCGCTCTACTTAACGTTCCGAAAGTATATGGCAAAGCACACAACATTCGGCAGGAATGCTTATTCGGTGGTTGACGTAACCGACACCGTCGGGCAGTTGAAAGGGGGCCGTAACCTTCACC
>Ga0099364_10006257_pt1 | contig 17399 bp, 8 predicted proteins | sample TergutTh196P3_FD_73070 | JGI IMG/M metagenome (GOLD analysis project Ga0099364, IMG submission 73070) | Microcerotermes parvus P3 segment gut microbial communities from Pointe-Noire, Republic of the Congo - Th196 P3 | ecosystem: Host-associated > Arthropoda: Insects > Digestive system > Gut ... | reverse complement strand
CCCTGAAGCGGTTCTTGCAAATTTACCCTAAAACATAAAAATATGCTGTGGTGTTTTATTCTTTAGAAGAAACAATTATTTAGCCACTTTAATATAAACCTTGATAAACAAGGTTTATATTAAAGCTGTCTCTACACGTTGCTCCCTATTCTCAAGGCATAGTTCGGCATATTTTTATGCAATTTTTGTAAGTTTGCAATGTCGGTTAGGGTGTTCATTGTTTGCAATTATTCAGGTTTGCAACGCTGGGTGGGGGGCGCAAGGCGTAAGAGCTTAGTATCAAGCTCCGCACGATCCGCTACTGCACGGCATCGGTCGTGCAAATACCATGTTTCAGGTGTTCATTGTTTGCCGTTGTTTCAGGCTTGCATTGCGGATGGGGGCGCAAGGCGTGGGGGAAAAAGGTAGCAGCTACCACCCCATTTGTCTAAACAGGCTCGTGTTTAGACAAACAGATCGGTAGCTGCTACCTTTTTTCACTTTTCTTTTTTCACTTTTCTCTTTATACTATTCCCATGCTGAAAAAACTAATAAAAGACATATTGAAAGAAACTCCCGAATCGCAGGAAGTGGAAATTCAAGGCTGGGTAAAGACAAGGCGCGAAATGAAAAACCTTGTTTTTATTGAAGTAAGCGACGGCTCCTGCATGGCGGGCCTTCAATGTATTTTTGAAAATGGCGCTGAACTTTCTGCCGCGGGAACAGGCGCATCTGTTGTAATTAAGGGAAAACTAGTCCCGTCCCCGGCTTCAGGTCAGGCTGTTGAAGTAGCGGGGGAAAAAATAAGCATATTGGGGGAAGCCCCGTCCTTCCCCTTGCAAAAAAAATATCATTCAATGGAATTCTTAAGGGAGATTGCACACCTGCGACCCCGGACAAATACCTTTGGCGCTGTTGCAAGGCTGCGTTCTAAAATGGCGTTTCTAATTCACCGTTACTTTAATGAAAATGGTTTTTTTTACATACACACCCCGATAATTACTTCAGGCGATGCAGAAGGCGCAGGGGCAATGTTTCAGCTAACAAACCTTGACTTAAATGCATTAGCGGCAAAATCCGCCGTACTTGATTATTCAAAAGATTTTTTCGGTAAAAAAACCTTTCTTACTGTTTCCGGCCAACTGCAGGCAGAGGCCTACGCTCAGGCGGTTTCACGGGTTTATACTTTCGGCCCTACATTCAGGGCGGAAAATTCCAATACCACCCGTCATTTGGCTGAATTCTGGATGCTAGAGCCGGAAATTGCCTTTGCCGATCTTAATGACAATATGTTTCTGGCCGAAGACTTTCTAAAATTTATTTTTAAAAATATTCTCGATGAATGCCACGAGGAATTGTCTTTTTTTGAAAAGCATATCGAAAAAGGAATTATCGAAACCTTAACTAAAGTTGCCTCTTCTAAATTTGCCCATATGCCGTATACCGATGCGGTTATTGAACTTGAAAAAGCGGAAAAAAACGGAGTGGGATTTGAGTTTAAGCCCAAGTGGGGCTGCGACCTTCAAAGCGAGCATGAAAAATTTCTTACGGAAAAAGCGGCAAAGGTGCCTGTCATCGTTACAGATTATCCCAGGGAAATAAAGGCGTTTTACATGAAACAAAATGATGACGGAAAAACGGTTAGGGCAATGGATGTGCTGGTTCCTCGCCTGGGCGAAATAATCGGCGGCTCGCAGAGGGAAGATAATCTTGAAAAATTATGCAAAAGGATGGCTGAATTGGATATGAAAACAGAAGACCATGAATGGTATCTTGACCTTCGCCGTTACGGCTCAGTCCCTCATTCAGGCTTCGGGCTTGGGTTTGAAAGGCTTATTCAGTATGTTACCGGCATGGTAAATATCAGGGATGTAATTCCATTCCCCAGAACCGCAGGGCAGGCGGATTTTTAAGTATGAAAAAGATTTTATTTGTTTTTGCTTTAGTTATTCCCTTTACCCTTGCGGCGCAGGGAAACGGTGTTCTGGGTATCAACTTTGATTTGCCCGAACTTTTAAAACCTTATGTGCAGCAGCCGCCTGAAATTGAATGCCAGTCGGCAGTTCTTTTTGATTTTGAAACAGGCGCGGTGCTTTATTCCAAAAATCCTAATATGCCCATACCGCCCGCATCCCTTACAAAACTAATGACAATGCATATAGCTCAAAAAGAAGTAAATGCAGGCCGTATTTCGTTAGACAGTTTGGTTCCAATAGGCGAGGAAAGCTGGGCGCTGAGACAGCCGAGGGGTTCAAGCCTTATGTTTTTAGAGCCCGGGCAAAGGGTAACTTTAAGGGAAATAATGCTCGGCCTTGCCGTTTCTTCGGGGAACGATGCGGCAGTGGCGGCGGCGCTTTTCCTTGCCCCCACTGTTAATGATTTTGTTTCCAGAATGAACAGCGAAGCCCGTAACATGGGGCTATCCAGAACCAGATTTACAGAGCCCTCAGGCATCTCGGAATTTAATTTTACCACCGCATCAGACTTTGCGGTTTTTTGCCGTGAATATATTTACCAGCATCCAAAAAGCCTCTCCGATTATCATTCTGTAAGGGAATTTGGCTACCCTAAAGCCGCTAATGTATCACCTTCCCTTAGGGACAGGCCGGGCACTATAAACCAGGCAAACCGTAACAGGCTCTTAGGCACATTTTCAGGGGTTGACGGCCTAAAAACAGGCTATATCATTGAATCCGGTTATAACATTGCCCTTACCGCAAAAAGGGACAATACCCGTTTTGTTTTGATCCTGCTTGGCGCCCCTTCAAATCCCGGCGGCGACAGAATCCGCGATAACGATGCCCAAAAACTGCTAACATGGGCATTTAACAATTTTAGAACAATGCGGGTCAATATCGGTGAAATCGAACCTGCCCGGATTTGGAAAGGCAGTGAAAAAACGGTAAAATTGCAGCCGGCGGAAAAACTAATTTTTACTGTCCCGCATGACCGGGGCTCAAGTTCAATTCAATATAAAATGTGGATAAACGAACCCCTTATCGCCCCGCTTAAAGAAAATACCCCTGTCGGCCACCTCGCTTTTTTTGATGATTACGGCGAAATTGCCAGAACCCAGATTCTTACAAAAGAAGAGGCAGGGCAGGGCAATATATTCAGGCGAATCTGGGACAGCATAGTTTTATTTTTTAAGAATCTATTTTAATTATTTCTACAAGATGTTACAATAACCCTATAATGCAAAACTACAGTAGCATACAAAAAGAAGAAACCTTCAAAGCCCGTGTCTTTCAGGACTTTTTTTGCAGTTCAAAGTATGTTTATGAGCCAAATATCGGCAACATTGATTTTATTGTAACCGAAAAGAAACCCCAAAAGGATAATATATTGCCACGGCATTACTTATGGGCGGAAAGCAAAAAAGGCATAGCCGATATACCCTCAATGCTGACCCAGCTTGTTTTAACAATTAAAAAAACCTACGAAAAAGGCGATCATTTGCCGCCCCTCTATATCGCCTGTTTTGATACTGCCCAAATTGCCTTTGTCCCATTCCACAGCATACTGCCCATTTTTATAGAAAATGATGTAAATTGGAACATACCCCCAAGCAACCATACAACTGATGACTTCTTAAAAATAAAAAAGAAAGTAGAAAAATTGTCAAAAAAAAGTATCGTCATATTTAATTTTGATACAGATAAACAAGAAATAATAAATTTTATAAATAATAATTTAGTTACAGGCATTATAAGCTCTAAATTTCAAATCAACAAAAATAACTTTGTAATAATCTATAGCAAATGGCTTGATAATGTAAAAAAAAGCATTGGCATTGATTGGGCAGCAGTAAAAAAATACGGCATTATAGACGGAGATTTTTTTCTTGCCGATTTATTGTCAAGAGACAATACAACTCTAAAAGATAAATTATTTGTTATTTTGCAAAACAATCTATATAGGTTTGATAAAAAATTTGATGGAGCTGGTTTTTCTTTATACAAAGAAGTAGGTTTTAATGACAGCCAAAAAGCCCATAAAGCATTTTGGGACAGGTACGAACGCCCGCCCGTAGAGGAATATTGGGACTACATAATCAAGCGCAGGGATTTACTTGTTCCGCAGGATATTAGAGAACGAAAAGGCTCTTTCTTTACCCCCAAACAGTGGGTAGAACTTTCGCAAAAATATATAGGCGATGTCTTTGGCGAAAACTGGCAAGACGAATATGTCGTATGGGATTGTGCCGCAGGAACAGGAAATCTTCTTGCAGGTCTAACAAACAAATACAATATATGGGCTTCCACCCTTGATAAAGCCGATGTTGATGTTATGAAAGACCGTATAAAGAACGGCGCAAACTTGCTTGCAGACCATGTTTTTCAGTTTGACTTTTTAAATGATGACTTTGATAAACTGCCTAAAGGTTTGCAGAATATTATTAACAATGAAAAAAGAAGAAAAAAATTGATAATTTATTTTAATCCGCCTTATGCGGAAGGTGGAAGCTCAAAACAAAAAACTGGTACAGCAAAATATAAAAAGGATAATGAGAAATCAAAAATTCATGATAAATATCATAATCAATTATCTGGTGCAAATAGAGAATTATTTGCTCAATTTTTAATTAGGATTTATAATGAAATACCAGATTGTATAATTGCGAATTTTTCAAAATTAAAACATTTGCAAGGTGCACATTTTAAAGATTTCCGCAATACATTCAAGGCAAGACTTGAAAAAATGTTTGTATGTCCTGCCGAAACATTTGATAATGTTGTTGGAAAATTTGGTATTGGTTTTTATATATGGAATTTACAGCATAAAGAAAAATTTCATGGAATATTATCTGATGTATATTTAAATAAAGATACTTGTTTAAGAACAAAACATATAAATTGTTATGATGACGAAAGGTATTTTAGTGAGTGGGTAAATCATATAAAACTAAAGGAAGGAAATGTAATTGGTTGGATTGAAGGGCTTACCAGAAATAGTTTTCAGCATAATGGTATAATTTGCATATTAAATAATAAGGAGCAAATGGCAGTACCTCGTGGAATGGTTATTTATACAGAAAACTTAATAAGGTGTTGTATAGCGTTTACAATCAGGAAATGTATTAATGCAGATTGGCTAAATGACAGAGATCAATTTCTATACCCCAATGACGACTGGAAAGATGATACAGAATTTCAAAATGACTGTTTGACATTCACCATATTCAATACAAACATATCATCAAGACAAGGAGCAAACCACTGGATACCTTTTACCGAAGAAGAAGTAAACGCACGAAGTAATTTTGAAAGCCATTTTATGAAGAGTTTCATCGGCGGGAAAATAATACCAAACGGATATTCAGATTTGTTTTTTGATATTGACAAAAAATACAAACCCTTAAAATTTTCTCCCGAAGCAAAAGCCGTCTTCAAAGCCGGTAAAAAACTATGGCAGTACTACCACGCCCAGCCTTCCGCAAATGTAAATGCTTCCCTTTATGACATTCGGGAATATTTTCAAGGGAGAGATGTCGCGTCCGATGGACGCGTTGGAAAAATGAACACAAAAAGCGGCGATGACACCTACAATGCTTTAATCGGCGGTTTACGCTCTGCACTTAAAACATTGGCATTAAAAATCCAGCCCAAAGTCTATGAATATGGGTTTTTGGTGGAGTAGTGCAAATTAAAAATGAAAAGGGAAAAGTGAAAAATGTTATCGTTCGAAAGTCGTCTCATATAGCGGTGGTCACGACTCAACGGCACTTTGAAATTTCGGTGTCACCCTGGCGTGACAGGCTTTCATACGAAAGCTTTTATTATAAATATATCGTGGTTTTTTAAAAATTCAATAAAAATCTCAACTTTTTCTTTTTTATTTTTCTTTTGTTATCTGTGTAAATCTGCCTAATCTGTGTAAATCAAGAGGGGTACCTTCGACCTACGGTCTCGGTTGAGGATTCAGTGTTTCATGACATCCAATGTCACTAAGCACACTTCGCAAATCTTTTTTTCGAAAAGACTTAATTTTTATAAGTTTCCCTATTTTAATTATTTATGATTTTATGCTATTATTTTAACAGTGGAAACTGCGCGGTATAAAATAGTATTGGTGGATGACAATATCGCCCTGCTCAATCAGGGTAAAGCCCTTCTTCAGGCATTCTTTATGGTGTATACCTTTAAGTCTGCCGCTATGCTTTTTAATTACCTTGAACAGGATAAACCCGACCTGATTCTTTTGGATGTGGAAATGCCGGAGATGGACGGTTTTGAAACCATGAGCAAATTGAAGGCCGACCCGCGTTACACAGAAATCCCCGTGATATTCCTTACATCAAGAAGCGATGAAGAAAGTGAGAGGAAAGGTTTTTCCCTGGGCGCGGCAGATTATATTACCAAGCCTTTTTCCGGCCCCCTTTTGCAAAAACGCATTACCAACCAGATACTCTATAAGCGGGTTGAAACCGCTGTTAAAGATTCATCTCTCAATCTTGATGCTATGGCAAGTAAAATAGCCAAGGCAAACGAACGCATAAGATTGCTGCTGGACAAGACACCGCTGTGCGCCCGGCTGTGGGACAGTGACGGAAAAATGATCGACTGCAACGAAGCGGCTGTTGAGTTTTTTGGTTTCAAGGATAAAGAAGAATGTGTTAAAAGGTATTCTGAATTGTACCCCGAATATCAGCCGGACGGGCAGCTCTCAACTGAAAAAATAAAAGAATGCATAGATAAAGCCTTTACAGAAGGCAAATACGCCTTTGAGTGGACCTACAAAATGCTAGACGGCACGCTCATGCCGGCGGAAGTTGTTCTTGTCAGGGTTGAATACATAGATGCTTTTGTTGTGGCAGGGTATACCCGCGACCTGCGCGAGCAAAAAACTTTAATTAAGGAAATGCGCAGGGCGGAATTAGCCGAAGAGAGCAGCAAGGCAAAAAGCCGGTTTCTGGCAAATATGAGCCATGAAATGCGAACCCCTTTGAATGTGGTTGTTGGGCTTACCGGCTTAATGCTTGAAGAAGACAAGCTTGACCTTAATTTAAAAGAAAACTTACAGAAAATAGGAGCAGCGGGAGATACTCTGCTGCGGCTTGTGAACGATGTCCTTGACATTTCAAAGATAGAGGCAGGCAAACTTGAATTGGTTCCTGTCACTTACGAAGTGCCCAGTCTCTTGAATGAAATAATTACTTTTTGTATAATGCGCATTGCGGACAGGCCAATAACCTTCTTGTTGGATATTAAAGAGGATCTGCCATTCAGTCTTTACGGGGATGATTTGCGGGTAAAGCAAATAATTAACAATCTGTTAAGCAACGCTTTTAAGTATACCCAAAAAGGAACCGTAAGCCTGGGCATTACTACCGAGCGCCTGCCTGACAAGGATGTTTGGATGAACATTATTGTCAGCGACACTGGTATAGGCATACATGAAGAAGATATAAAAAGACTCTTTACAGATTACTATCAGGTGGAAAGCGAGACCAACAGAAAAACAACAGGCACGGGGCTTGGCTTATCCATTACAAAGAGACTTGCAGAAATTATGGGCGGCGAAATATCTGTTGAAAGTGAATTTGAAAAGGGGACTGTGTACCGCGTCCGTATACGGCAAAAATGTTACAGTACTACGGCAATAGGCCCTGCTGTGATGGAAAATATTAAAAATTTTCGCTTCAACGAAAATAAAAATATAGCAAGAAAAAAACTTGTACGGGCCGATTTTAGTTTTGCCAGAGTGCTGGTGGTTGATGATATACAGCCTAACCTTGATGTTGCGGCAGGGCTTCTTGGCAAGTATAAAATGCAGGTTGACTGCGTGTTAAGCGGGGAGGAAGCCCTTGAATTGATACGCGGGGGCGAAAAACCGGTTTACAATGCAATTTTCATGGACCATATGATGCCGGGGGGCATGGACGGCATAGAAACGGCAAAAGCCATCCGCAATCTTGGCACTGAATATGCCCGGAAAATACCGATTATAGCTTTAACAGCCAATGCCATTGCCGGAACAGAGGATATGTTCTATGCAAACGGTTTTCAGGATTTTATTTCCAAACCTATCAGCATTATGCACCTTGACTCGATATTGCGGACATGGATACATCATGATTCTTGAGCTTCTGCAAAACTTGGTTAGTTTTGCAGAAGCTCTGGCAGTTTTACGGTCTAAAGCCCGAAAAACTGCTCTTTAAAAAATAATTTTTAGCTTGCTAAAAATTTTAAATATTGTTAATATTGCTTGAGGAGAAAGCTGATGAAAATAAAATTCAGGTTAAGCATTATAATAACCGTTATAATGGCAGTTATTTTAGCTGGAATAGTTGTGCTCTTTATGATGCGGGGATCTAATATTACCATGTCCTTAAGCATCCGCAGCATAACAAATTTTGCAAACTATGAAGCGGAATATTTTAAGCGTCAAACAGACAATTACTTGCAGACATTGCGTACATTGGCTGCCATCATGGGCGATTATGAAAATTTGCCCGCAGCCGCTAGACGGGACAGATTCGATGATTTGCTGTACAGCACGGTGAGTGCGGATAAAAACCTGCTTTTGGTTTATACGACATGGAAACCGGATGCCGTTGACGAAATGGACAGCAGCTTTATCGGACGGCCTGGTTCCACCGCTACAGGGCAGTATGCCGCGACCTTTACCAGGGAAGGGGGGGATATTACGCTGCGGGCTAATGCCGATATACCTGCTTTCACGGCTTATATAAACGGCCCCAACGCAAGACGCGATCGCTATGAAAACCCCATCCCCAGATCAATTAACGGAAGGAATACCTTTGTATACAGGGTAATGGTCCCCATAATAAACCCCCGCACCAATGAAGTAGTCGGCGGTGTCGGCACGCTTATAGATATAGCCCCAATACAATCTACGGTTTTGGAAGTTATTAATAACACTGACGAGGTTTCCGCATTAACAGTTTTCTCCGGAAACGGATTAATTATGGGTCATATGTCTCAGGAACGAATTGGCAAGATGCTGCTGGATGTTGAAACAATATTCGGCGAATATCAACAAGACGCGAATAAGGCTGTACTGGAAGGTGAACCTTTTCAATGCAGTACATTTTCTCCATTGCTCAATAATAATGTCCAGATCGTAATGGTTCCCGTTGAAATTGGCAATTCAGGATCATATTGGTCGGTAATGCTTGTTATGTTAGAATCTTATGTTTTAGCCGAAATGAATTCGCTCGGTACATTTACCATCCTGTTGGGAGTTTTGGCAATAGTCGCGGCGGCATTTATTGTTTTTATTGTCATAAGCCTTATTACAAAGCCTATTGTCCTTGTTACAAATACCCTTAAAGACATATCAGAAGGGGAGGGGGATCTTACACATGCCATCGACATTCATGCAAATGATGAAACCGGCGACCTTGCCCATTACTTTAACCTGACTCTTGGAAAAATAAAGGAGCTTGTAAGTGTAATAAAATACAAAGTCAATGCGCTTACCAATACCAGTTTTGAGCTTACTTCCAATATGGGTAAAACATCAAAAGCGGTAGATCAGATTACTGCCAATTTTGAAAAAATGAAAGTTCTGGAAGATAATCAGAAAAAAGAAGAGCAAGAAGCAAACAAAGCTATGGAAACCATTAAAGTCAGCATTGACTCGATGAGTAAACTGGTTGACGAACAGTCAGAGAGTGTCAATACATCATCTTCGGCAATTGAAGAAATGACAGCTAACATACAATCTGTTACAAGAACATTGGTAGAAAACAGTAAAAACGTAGAGGACCTTGCCGATGCTTCGGAACATGGCAAGACGGGGCTTCAAACAGTGGCGCAGTCCATACAGGAAATTGCCCGTGATTCCGAGGGCTTGCTGGAGATCAATTCGGTAATGAACAATATAGCAAGCCAGACCAACCTGCTTTCAATGAATGCCGCTATAGAGGCAGCCCATGCAGGGGAAGCGGGAAAGGGATTTGCGGTGGTAGCCGATGAAATCCGCAAACTTGCCGAATCCTCGGGGCAGCAGTCAAAAACCACTGCTTCAATGCTTAAGAAAATAAAGACATCTATAGACAGTATCACCAAATCCGCCAATGACGTGCTTTCCCGTTTTGATGCCATTGACTCAGGCGTTAAAACTGTTTCACAACATGAACAAAACATCAGGGCAGCCATGGAAGAGCAGGAAATAGGGGGAAAGCAAATATTGGCTTCCGTAGGCCGTCTTAAGGATATAACTTCATCAGTTAAAAGAGGGGCTTCTGACATGTCAGGATCAGGCGAGGAATTGATCCAAAAAACACATGAATTTATCAGTATAAGCAATCAGGTTGTACAGGGGATGAACGAAGTATTGAGCGGAGCCATGACAGAGATACAGATTGCAGTAAAGCATGTCGATGAAATGAGCGCGGAAAACGACCGTAACTTTACCGACCTTAAACATGAAACAGAAAAATTCAAGGTTGAAACCGGGGACGAAAAGAAAAAAATCCTTGTAGTGGATGATGATGAAACACATCTTACTGTTGCCAAGGGGATGCTAGAAAAAGAGTATGATGTAATAACCGTTAAATCAGGCAATGACGCTTTAGCCCTTTTCTACCGCGGCCTTGTTCCTGTCGTGGTATTATTGGATTTAACCATGCCAGACATGGACGGTTGGGAAACTTACGACAGGATAAAAGCCATAAATAAATTACACCATGTTCCAATAATAATTTTTACCGCATCGGACGATCCCTTAGACAAGGTTAAAGCTCAAAAATTGGGAGCGGTTGATTATATCAAGAAACCTGTCAAAAAGAGCGAATTGCTTGAGAGAGTGGAAAAGGCCATTAAATATTAAGGGAACTATATGAACATAAAAATACCCGGTGTAGACGAAGAAAAAGTGCTTGATCTGTACGAAGATGATATTGATCTTTATGTGAAAGTTTGCCGTTCCTTTGTTTCCGTTACGCCTGCCGGATTAGACAAACTGCGTTTGGTTGATAATCAAAATGTGTCGGCGCAAACACTGGCGGAATATGCCTCCTGCATACACGGTATAAAAGGAACATGTACAACTGTCGGCGCGGAAGAAGCAAGGAAAGCAGCTTTGAATCTGGAAAAAATGGCCAAAGCCGGCGATTTGTCCGGCGTGTTAGCTGAAAATAATGCTTTTATAAAACAGGCGGAAAAGCTTATAGACGATATAAACCTGTGGTTAGGGCAGTTTTCTGCATAAATTTAGGTTGATATTTATGGAAATATTGTTTTTTTTTAGGAAAAATTTCTTTATTTAATTAACGGAATCGGATTTATAGGTTAAACTATAGTTATGGCTAAACCATCTTATACACTGTTAGAAGAACTAAAACGGATTGTCAATGCTTTTGAATCCGGCGATTTAAATTTTTCCCTGAATAACAAGGGTTTGTCAGCCGAAGAATCGGAGTGCCTTTGTTTGCTCAAGGAAACTATCGATAAAAAACGGGCTGCCAATGAATACGATATAATGAACTTTAAGCTCGTAAACGAGGCCATGAATATCGCTATGTGGCGCGTGGATATCCTGACCCCGGTTTTACAGAGCATCGAAGACATAGCTGCGAATAAATGGATATGGTCGCAGGAGTTTCGCAATATGCTAGGTTTTTCCGATGAAACTGATTTTCCAAACACATTTGAGTCTTTCTACAATATCATTCATCCCGGAGACATCGAGAGCGCATTTTCCGCTTTTGCAGCGCACTACAACGACAGCACGGGCAAAACCCCCTATGATATTGAATACAGGCTTAGGCATAAAAACGGCGAATACCGTTACTTTGACGGATTCGGCACAGCACTGCGAAATGAAGAAGGCATCCCAATCAGAATATCGGGGGCCATAAGGGATATTACCAAAGAGCGGCAAATGGATGAAAGCATCCGTACGCAGAGCGAACTGCTCAAAGAAGCGCTGGAAAAGGCGACATTGGCAAGCAAGGCAAAGAGTAATTTCCTTTCCAACATGAGCCATGAAATGCGCACGCCCTTAAATGCAATTATCGGCATGACGGCAATAGGTAAAAATACAAAGGATTTATCGCGTAAAGACTATGCGCTTAACAAAATAGAAGGCGCATCAACACATCTTTTGGGAGTAATTAACGATGTCCTTGATATGTCAAAAATAGAAGCTAAAAAATTTGAACTTTCACTGGCAGAGTTTAATTTAGGAAAAGTAATTCAAAGGATCATTGATGTTGTAAATTTCAAGGCGGAAGAAAAACGGCAAAAAATTACTGTGACAATTGACCCTGAAATCCCGGGGATTCTAATTGGCGATGACCAGAGAATTGCGCAGGTTATTGCAAACCTCATGGGGAATGCCGTCAAATTTACCCCTTATAGCGGTTCCGTAAGCCTGGATGCGCGTTTGTTGGAAACAAAGAATAATTTGTATACCATACAGGTTTCGGTTACCGATACTGGTATTGGCATAAGAGCCGATCTGCATGAACGGCTGTTTCATTTTTTTGAACAGGTCGAAAGCAGTACAGTACGCAAGTACGGAGGCACGGGGCTTGGCCTTGCCATTTCCAAAAGTATCGTGGAACTTATGGGCGGTAAAATTTGGGTTGAATCGGAACTTGGCAAGGGGGCTTCTTTTTCATTTATTATACAGTTGAAAAAGGGGATTGATAAAAAACAGGGGCAATTGTCTTCCACGGTAAATTGGAATAATGTCCGTATCATGGCTATTGACGATGATCCGAGCGTTCTAATCCAGATCAAAACAATCCTAAACCGCTTTGGCGCATTATGCGATACTGCCTCAAGCGGCGAGGAGGCGCTTAGGCTTATTGAGAAAAACGGCGCTTATAATATTTATTTTGTTGACTGGACCATGCCCGGTATTGACGGTATAGCCTTAACAGCCGGGCTAAAGGCCGGAACATCAGGTTCGCTTAATACCGTTGCCATTATGATTTCGGCCTCTGAATGGGAAAATATTGAAGATGACGCAAAAAAAGCCGGTGTAGATAAATTCCTTCCCAAGCCTTTGTTTGCATCGGCAATAGTGGATGTTATCAACGAATGTCTTGGCATTGAGCAAATACAGGGAGAAGAGCCGCCTGCCGATACTTTTGCCGGCTGCCGTATTCTTCTTGTGGAGGATGTGGATATAAACCGCGAAATAGTAATTGCGCTGCTTGAACCGGCGCTTTTGAAAATTGAATGCGCGGAAAACGGCGCCGAGGCTGTCCGCATGTTCAGCGAATCGCCGCAGCGCTATGATTTAATTTTTATGGATCTGCAAATGCCCGAAATGGACGGCCTTGAAGCGGCGCGCCGAATACGGGCAATTGAAGCAGGCAAATCGCGAATTCCTATTATTGCAATGACCGCAAATGTATTCCGCGAAGACGTTGAAAAATGCCTAGAGGCAGGCATGGACGACCATCTTGGAAAACCCCTGGCTATGGATAAAATGATGGAAAAACTTAAATTTTATTTGCAAAACTAGTTTTTCATTTGTAATTATTATCACTTTTTTGTATTGACAAAACACCTAATTAGGTTGATATTTATAAATATATTAATATATTAACAAATTAGCAAATTTAGCCGGGTGTTTATGGAAATTCAACTGACCGAGAGTAATAAAAATCTGACAACTATACTCGACTCAATACCTATCGGGATTAGAATAGTCAGTATTGATGATGGAAAGCTGGTTTATGCAAACAGGGCTTCCATGGAAATTTTTGGCTGTACAGATTTTGAAAAGGATGTAGCTGGGCGCAGCGCTTTTGATTTCATGCCAGAAATGCAGCCAAATGGCAGAACAACCCTTGATATGGCCAACGAATTTCTTTCGGCTGAAAAGGCCGCCATGGATTTTCAATGTTTTAAATTAGACGGAAAACCGTTTACCGCCCGTATTTCGTCCTGCACTATTAATTATATGGGCAAACTGTCCTCGCTAGCCATTGTTGAGGATATAACCGATAAGAATAAAATGCTCGAGGAGATTCGAAGGGCGGAAATTGCCGAGGAGAGAAACAAGGCAAAAAGTATATTCCTTGCGACTATGAGTCATGAAATAAGGACGCCTATGAACAGTATTATGGGTTTTACGGAGCTTGCGCTAAGTTCGCCTGAAATAGATACTGTACCCCAGTTAAAAGATTATTTAGATAAAATTGAAGACAGCACAAAATGGCTGCTGAGAATTGTAAACGATATTTTAGACATATCCAAAATTGAGTCTGGAAAAATGGAGTTGGATAAAACGCCCTTTGACCTGCATGATATTTTCATGCGTTGTCAATCGGTCATACTGCCCGATGTTAATGAAAAAGGGCTTGAACTGAAAGTTTATAATGAATCGGTACCCGGCAAAAAACTGATCGGGGATTCGCTTAGGCTTTATCAATCCTTGCTAAACCTATTGAGCAATGCTGTTAAATTTTCTGATTCCGGAATAATTAAATTATCATCACTGGTAAAAAATATAGAAGAAAATAAAGCAGCAATATATTTTGAAGTAAAAGACACTGGTATAGGCATGGATTCTGAACAGATCGATAAAATTTTTGCTCCTTTTATTCAGGTAGATTCCAGTGCAACACGAAATTACGGCGGCACCGGCCTTGGATTAACTATAACCAAAAAAATTGTGGAACTTATGGGCGGTAAATTGTCAGTAGAGAGTTATCCCGGTATGGGCAGCACATTCAGCTTTGAAATTGAATTCGATACAACAGATTCTGTTGCAACAGATTCTGTTGACGATACTGCGGAAAGTAAAAAACTTAATGTAGTTAAAAGGCCGCACTTTAAGGGCTTAATTCTGATCTGCGAAGACAATTTATTAAACCAGCAGGTTATATGCGGGCAGCTTGCAAAAGTAGGTCTTGGGACGGTTGTAGCAACAAACGGAAAAACAGGTGTCGAGAAGGTTAAGGAACGGCTTCAAAATGGCGAGCCGCCGTTTGACCTAATATTAATGGATGTGTTCATGCCTGTAATGGACGGGGTAGAGGCAGCACAGAAAATAACTGCTTTGAATACAGGAACCCCCATTGTAGCTTTGACAGCGAATGTTATGGTAAACGAACTGGATAAATACAAAAAACACGGAATGAACTGCTGCCTGGGTAAGCCTTTCACAACACAGGAACTGTGGCATATCTTGTTAAAATACCTGGACCCTGTAAGTATTTCTGTCGTGGAAAAAAATCAACTGGAAGCTGAGGAAAGCGAATTATTAAGCGTATTAAAATGTAATTTCGTAAAGAGCAATCAAACCGCATATAACAATATTAAAAAAGCCGCCATGGACGGAGATATAAAACTTGCAAAAAGACTTGCCCACACATTAAAAAGCAATGCAGGGCAGATTGGCGAACATGGGCTAAGGGAAGCCGCACTGAGAATTGAGAATGGGGAATGGGGAATGGAGGACATGGAAGTTCTAAAAGCTGAACTTGAATTGGTTCTTGAAAAGCTGTCCCCAATGCTTCAAGAAACAGTATCAACCCAAACGGCTGCCTTGGGCGAGGAAAAAATACGGGAACTTATTGGTAAGATTGAACCTATGCTTATAAGCCATAACCCGCAGTGTATGGATATGCTCGGCGAAATCCGTTCCATACCGGGACCGGTAACGGAAGAACTTGTACAGCAAATAGAGGATTTTGAATTTAAACAGGCAGCTATCACCTTGGAAAAATTGAAGAGTGATATATGCGTAAAATAAACCGGATTATCTGCTTTATCCCGGTCGTAATGGTATTTTTGTTTGCTGCCTGCGGCAAATCTACAGAGAAACCATATGAAAAGGCATTTCAGTACGCTTTATTTCAGGATATTCCAGGTGTAAGTGATGACGAAATCAGCGCTATACAGGCGCTGCAAATGCAAAAACGCCCTTTTGTGTATGGAATGATCCATAGTGCGGAGGCTTTTGCTGAAAACAGCGAAATAAGAGGATTTTCCGCCTTGTTATGCGAATGGCTTACCGATTTGTTTGAAATTCCGTTTGTTCCCGCTGTTTATGAATGGGGCAATTTGCTTGAGGGGCTCAAGGACGGCACAATTGATTTTAGCGGCGATCTAACGCCTGTTTTAGAACGTAACAATAAATTATTTATGACCGACATAATAGCAATGCGTCCCTTAAAATACTTCCGACTTAAAGACAGTCCGCCCGTATCGGTAATTGAAGCAGAACGTCCCCCCCGGCTGATATTCTTTGACGGTTCAACCTCATACAATCACGTAGTTTCCTCAAAGGGCTTGGGTTCATTTGAAGCTGTCTTTGTAACAGACAATGAATCTGCATACAATTTGCTCAAGACAGGTGAAGCCGATGCTACTGTTGAGGAAAGCCATTCAGAGGCTGCTTATGATATTTATGGCGATATAATTTCAGAGGATTATTCTTCATTGATAATTAGCCCAGTTGCCATTTCAACTTCTAAACCGGAACTTGAACCGGTCATTTCTGTTATAACAAAGGCGCTAAGATGCGGCGCTACGGCGCATCTGGTTAATCTTTACAACCACGGCGACTTAGAATACAGAAAACATAAATTTATGTTAATGCTGGATGAAGAAGAAAAAGCATATCTGCAAAATACAGATTATGTGCCAATTGCAGTGCAGTATTTTAATTATCCAATTATCTTTTTCGATAAACATGAAAAAAAATGGGACGGCATTACTTTTGATTTACTGCACGAAGCAGAAAAACTCACAGGGCTTACTTTCGATGTTTTAAACGATGAGCGTACCGAGATGGCTGAATTGATGGCAATGCTGAACGACGGACGGGCGCATATGTTTTCCGACTTGATTTTTACCGCTGAAAGGGACCCCTATTATCTTTGGGCGCAGTATAAATATATGTCGGATCAATTTGCGCTTTTATCTAAAATAGATTTCCCGAATGTGAACGTCAATGAAATCCCTTATATACGTATAGCTCTTATAAAAAATACCGCCCACGCAGAAATGTTCCGTACATGGTTTCCAGGCGCTGTCAATACAGTGGTTTACGATAACTCGGACGATGCGTTTTTAGCCCTGGAGAAAGATGAAGTGGATATGGTAATGGCGGCAAAAAGCAAATTGCTTTGGTATTCTAATTACTATGAATTTTCAGGTTATAAGGCCAATTATCTGTTCAACTATTCCTACGAATCCGCTTTAGCCTTTAACAAAGAACAAACTATTCTTCGTAACATTATGGATAAGGCGTTTTTGTCTATAGATACCGGCAGATTTGTGGATCAATGGCTGACCAAAACTTATGATTATCAGGCACGGTTATTGGCAGCGCAGCGTCCGTGGCTGATAGGCGCAATCGCCCTTTCTTTGATCGTATTTATTCTGACATTTTTTATTTTACTTAAAAGCCATAAAGAGAAAAAGAAACTTGCAATACTTACAGAAAATACGCTTGAATCCGAAAAAAGGCTGCAAATATTA
>Ga0099364_10006256_pt1 | contig 17400 bp, 14 predicted proteins | sample TergutTh196P3_FD_73070 | JGI IMG/M metagenome (GOLD analysis project Ga0099364, IMG submission 73070) | Microcerotermes parvus P3 segment gut microbial communities from Pointe-Noire, Republic of the Congo - Th196 P3 | ecosystem: Host-associated > Arthropoda: Insects > Digestive system > Gut ... | reverse complement strand
TACTCATCAAGCGAAACTTTCACCACCGAACGCAACAAACTCGTCAGTTGCTCAACATCGTTCTCGTCACCGAATATGAGCTTGAAAATATAATCATCAGTGGGCGAAAGAATTTCCGGTATGATAGGTATTTGTTCAAAGTTTTTGTCTTGAGCGTTCAAAGTTTTGACCTCCGATGTTTTTTATAATATTATTTTATCACCAATTTTTCTAAATAATCCTCGGGGCGACAGGATTCGAACCTGCGACATCCTGCTCCCAAAGCAGGCACTCTACCAAGCTGAGCTACGCCCCGATATGACAGTTGACAGTTGACAATGGATAGTTGACAGTTCCAATGTCGCCTGACGGCGACACTGTTTTTTTAGCCATATACATTATACAACATTTCAAGACGTTTGTCAATAGCCAATTTTGCAAATTTAAATCCGTCGCCGAAAGGCGACACAATAACTGTCAACTCTCCACTGTCAACTGTCAACTGCCATCGCCACTGCCTTCGCCACCGCCGTTGCTACGTTTTTGTCGAGTGCATCGGGGATTATATAGTCGGGGCGCAATTGTGCTTTTGGAATATATTCAGCTATAGCATACGCCGCTGCGAGCCCCATTTCGTCTGTAATGTCAGCAGCGCGTGCATCTAACGCGCCGCGGAAAATCCCCGGGAACGCAAGCACGTTGTTGATTTGATTGGGAAAGTCACTTCTGCCTGTCCCGACAATATATGCCCCTGCTTTCAGTGCGACATCAGGCATTATTTCAGGAACGGGGTTCGCCATTGCGAACACAATCGGCTCTTTATTCATCAATCTGATTAAGTCCGCGCTCACACAGTTGGCGGCAGAGACACCAATGAAAACATCTGCGCCTTCCATAGCATCACGTAAAGAACCATCGCCGCCGACAATCCCCTTTTTATCACAAATAACAAGTTCTTTCAACCCACTCTTTTTGAGCAGGTTTCCGATTGCCGTTCCTGCCGCCCCCGCACCGTTTATTACTGCTTTAATATCAGTTATGGCGCGCTTTTTCAGCTTTAGGGCGTTAATCAATGCCGCCAACACCACAATCGCCGTGCCGTGTTGGTCGTCGTGAAACACGGGTATGTCGCAACACTCTTTCAGCCGCCGCTCAACCTCAAAACAACGCGGCGCGCTTATATCTTCAAGGTTTATGCCGCCGAAACTTCCGGCAATAAGGCGAACTGTATTTACAATTTCATCGACATTTTTTGAACGAATACAAATAGGAATGGCATCTACATCGCCGAACGCCTTCAGCAAGGCGCATTTGCCTTCCATAACCGGCATTGCCGCCTCGGGGCCTATGTCGCCCAAACCCAACACCGCACTCCCGTCTGTTACCACAGCCACGAGATTGCCCCTTCGGGTGTAGAGATAACTCAAATCGGGTTGCTTTTCTATTTCCAAACACGGAAAAGCAACGCCGGGCGTATAAGCCAACGCTAATTCATCACGATTGTTAAGCGAAACCCGTGAAACAACTTCAATCTTACCCTTCCATTGAGAATGTTTTTCTAAAGCTAAATCTTTATACTCTTTAACGGGCAAAACTTTCACCACCTTTGCTATATTTTTGCCGCCATTTTTAAATCCGTCGCCAAATACAGTTGACAGCGGACAGTGGATAGTGGACAGTTGTGGTGTCCGCTTACGCGGACGTTTTTATTTGGCGCAATTGTTGCAACTTCAAATCCGTCGCCGTAAGGCGACACCACAATTGTCAATTGTCAATTGTCAACTGTCAATTGTTCGTCCCGGGCCGCCGGGGACATTTCTTGCACTCACGCATGTTTCAGCTTTAAGGGTTTCGTATATTGTCTCGTCAAAAAGAGGTGAAACGCTTTTGAATTGTTCGAGTGATAACCCTTCAAGGGGAGATTTATTTTCTATAGCTAAAAGGACTAACTTGCCAATAATTTCGTGTGAGCTTCTGAACGGAACGCCCTTTTTTACCAACCAGTCCGCCGCATCTGTTGCGTTGGTGTAACCGCCGCGCGCGCTTTTAAGCATATTATCGGTGTTAAAAGAAATTGTGTCAAGCATGGCGGTGAAAATTGACAGGCAACCTTGCGTTGTGTCAAGCGCGTCAAAAACCGCTTCTTTGTCCTCTTGCATATCCTTGTTATATGCTAAGGGAAGGGCTTTCATCACGGTGAGTAAACTCACGAGAGAGCCGTAAACTCTTCCTGTTTTTCCCCTGATTAGCTCAGCCATATCGGGGTTTTTCTTTTGCGGCATAATGGACGAGCCTGTTGAATAGGCATCGGAAATAACCACAAAGCTATACTCCTCACTCGCCCATAAAATCAACTCTTCACAAAATCGGCTCAAGTGGAACATTATAATCGACAGACAAGACAGCAGTTCAAGACAAAAATCCCTGTCTGAAACGGTGTCAAGGCTGTTTTCGGTGATTTTGCTAAAGCCTAACTGTTCGCTGACAAACGCCCGGTCAATCGGATAGGTGGTCGCCGCCAACGCCCCCGCCCCTAAGGGACATTCATCAGTGCGCACACGACAATCCCAAAGCCTTGAATAATCACGTTTGAACATCTGAAAATATGCCAACAAATGATGAGAGAGGGTAACCGGCTGTGCTTTTTGCAGGTGGGTAAAACCGGGCATTATAGTTTTTGTGTTGCGCTTAGCCAATTTCAACAACACATCAAGCAAATTTTTGAGCAGTTCTTGAGTCTCGTCAATCGCATCTTTGACGTACATTTTCATGTCAAGGGCGACTTGGTCATTACGGCTCCTTGCCGTGTGAAGCCTTCTGCCCGCATCGCCGATTCTCGCGACAAGCTCACCCTCAACGAAAGAGTGAATATCTTCTGCTGACATATCTATTTTTAAGCGTTCGCTCTCTATGTCCGCAAGGATTTCGTTTAACGTTTTCACAATTAACTCGCTGTCGGCTTCGGGAATAATCCCCTGTTTCCCCAACATTTGCGCGTGGGCAATACTTCCGATTATATCGTGTTTATACAGCCGCCGGTCGAATTTTATTGACGAGTTGAATTGACTCGCAAGTTTATCGGGTTCGCCCGAAAACATTCCGCCCCATAACTTCATTTTTTCAATAACCTTTCAAAGTTTTTCTTTTTCTTCTAAATTAAGTTTCATTAATGCACGAACCTGCATGGGAAGCCCCAAAAGGTTGATAAAACCTTCGGCATCTTTATGGTCATAAAGGTCGCCGGTTGTGAAGCTCGCAAGGTTTTCGCTGTAGAGCGAATAGGGAGAACTGCTCCCTGCCGGAATGATGTTGCCTTTATACAACTTTAGCTTAACCGTTCCGGTGACTGTTTCCTGAGTTATATCGACAAACGCACTCAGCGCGCGGCGAAGTGGGGTATACCACTCACCGATATAGATGATTTCCGCCATTTTTTGGGCAACGGTGTCTTTAAAATCCATCGTTTTGCGGTCTAAGCACAACTGCTCGAGTTGCTGGTGGGCGGCGTATAAAATTGTGCCGCCGGGTGTTTCATAAATTCCGCGCGATTTCATTCCGACAACCCTGTTTTCAACTATATCGACTATGCCGATTCCGTTTCTCCCGCCAATAATGTTAAGCTGGTTTAACAACTCAATCGGCGGCAATTTCTCGCCGTTGAGTTTAACGGGAACGCCTTTCTCAAACGAAAGCTCAACATATTCGGCTTTGTCGGGCGCGTTTTCAGGCGAAACGCTCAGTTGAAGTATTGTGTTATAATCCGGCTCAATTTCAGGGCTTTCAAGCTCTAAACCTTCATGACTCAAATGCCATGAATTTTGGTCGCGGCTATAGCTTTGCTCTTTTTTCATGGGGACTGTCAAACCCCTCTTCTTCAAAAACTCCATAGCATCATCGCGTGATTTTATGTCCCATATGCGCCACGGGGCAATGATTTTAAGGTTAGGGACAAACGTCTTAAACGTAAGTTCAAAGCGGATTTGGTCGTTGCCCTTCCCTGTTGCGCCGTGACAAATAGCGGTCGCGTTTTCAGCTAAAGCGACATCAATTAATTTCTTAGCTATTAGGGGGCGCGCCACAGACGTTCCCAAAAGATAACGAGATTCATAAACTGCATGACATTTCAACATCGAAAAGAGATATTCGCTTATAAACTCTTCTTGAGCATCGATTATGACGACTTTATTCGCGCCCGTTTCAATCGCCCTTTCTTTTAAAACATCATCGTCATCGCCACACTGCCCAACGTTTACACAAACAGCGATAATTTCACAATCGCCGTAATTTTCCCTCAACCACGGGATAATTACCGTTGTGTCTAAGCCCCCTGAATATGCTAATACAATTCTTTCCATAACATACACCTTTCTATATACGAACATTAATATTGTTTTCTGACAACTCTTTTTTAAGTTCTTCAACAGAGAAATTTCTTTCTAAGCGCGGTGAATACAGCATACTGCTGATTATTGCCGCGCCGGATTGCGTTTGGGTGAACAACTCAAGCAAATGCCGCGGTTCACCTGCGCCGCCTGAGGCTATAAGCGGAATCGACACTGCATTCTCTGCTAATTTCATAAGCTCAATGTCATAGCCGCCCAAAGTTCCGTCATTGTCAATGCTGTTAAGGCAGACCTCGCCTGCCCCCAATTCCTGCCCTTGTTTGAGCCACTCAACGGCATCTAAGCCTGTAGCCACCCGTGCGCCGTCGATAAAAACCTCATAGCCGCTTTTAAATTTCGGCTCGCTTGTTCTTTTAACTTGCGTTGATAAAACGATACATTGTGAACCGAAAGCCTTTGCTCCTTGTTCAATGATTTTCGGGTTTCTCACCGCCATTGAGTCAACGCTGATTTTTTCCGCCCCCGCTTTGAGCGCGGCATACATATCGTCTAAGGTTTTAATTCCTCCTCCAACGGTGAATGGGATAAACACCTTTTCGGCAACACTCGCAACGACTTTAATGTCAATAGGGCGTTGCTCGTTGCTTGCGGTAATGTCATAAAAAATCAACTCATCAATCTGCGCGCGGTACATGCTTTCTGCTAATTCGTGGGCGGGGGCAACATCAATATTATCTTGAAAGCGCACTGCCTTTGTTACCCTGCCGTCTATTATATCAAAGCACGCAATCAATCGTTTAGTTAACATATTACCTCCTCAAAAAAGTTCTTCAACAATAAAAGCCCTGCTTCACCGCTTTTTTCGGCGTGGAATTGTGTTGCGTATATATTCCCACTCTTGACTGCCGCCGCAAACTCTACATCATAACGCGCTGTCCCCCATATAACATCGGTGTCTTGAGGAACGGCATAGTACGAATTAACGAAGTAGAAAAAATCACTAAGTTGTTCCACCTTATTCCACCCCATTTGAGGAACGCGCACTCTCGATTTATCGAACTTGACTACCCTACCTTTGAGCCAGCCTAAACATCGGGTATCTTCTTCCTCGCTGTGTTCAAACAAGATTTGCATACCGACACAAATACCGAGAAACGGGATTTTGTTTTCCAACACCGCTGTTTCTAAAGGAGCGATTAAGCCCATTTGTCGCAGAGAGTTCATTGTCGCCCCTGCACTTCCGACACCGGGCAGAATAATATGCGTGGCATCTTTTAAATCATCGCCGCAACGCGCATATTCACCCGTTAACCCCAATCGCTCAACCGCATGAATAACGCTCGGCGCATTCCCTGCCTTATAATCTATAACTTTAATTTTTATCATTTTTTCACCTACTCACTATAGCACTTTTTACTAAGCCAACAAACAACGGGTGTGGGCGGTTTGGGCGGCTCTTAAATTCGGGGTGAAACTGAACTCCTATGAAAAACCGTTGAGCGGGAAGTTCAACCGCCTCAACAAGAGAACCGTCAGGCGACTCACCGCAGATTGAAAGCCCTTTTTCGACAAGCAAGCGGCGATAATCATTGTTAAATTCAAATCTGTGACGGTGCCGCTCTTTCGTTTCGCTTTTCCCGTAGAGTTTGTTAAGAAGTGATGACGGGGCAATTTTACAGCGATATGCCCCTAAGCGCATTGTGCCGCCGCTTCCGATTTTTTCTGTTTGCCCCGGCATAAAGTCGATTACTTTATGCGCGGCGTGTTCGTCAAATTCGCTTGAGTTTGCTTTGTCTAACGCACAGACATTCCGCGCATATTCTATAACTGCAACCTGCATACCAAGGCAGATTCCGAGGAACGGTATATTTTTTTCACGCGCATATTTACAAGCGGCGATTTTACCTTCAATTCCCCTATCGCCAAAACCACCCGGGACAATCAGCGCGTCAACATTTTCAAGGCTTTCTTCAACGTCACCGTCACTGTCAACCCAACGAATATTAACGTCCACCCCAAGCTCAAAACTCGCATGTCGAAGGCTCTCGATAATAGACAAATAAGCATCGTGAAGTTGAACATATTTCCCGACAACGGCAATACAGACCTTCTTTTCACGCTCAAGCATTTTGCGGTTCATTTCACGCCATTCACTTAAATCAGGCTCTTGAACCGATAAACCCAATTCGCGGCAAACGACTTTATCTAATCCGTTTTTATGTAACATCAACGGCGCTTCATACAATGATGTGACATCAATATTTTCGATGACACAATCGGGTTTTACGTTACAAAACAGTGATATTTTCTCGACAATCCCTCTGCTTAACGGAACTTCGGCGCGGGCGATTATTATGTTAGGCGATATTCCCATTGCCCGTAATTCTTTAACCGAGTGTTGGGTGGGTTTCGACTTATGCTCACCCGAACACTTAAGATAAGGGATTAACGTCACATGAATAAACAGGCAATTTCCCGCCCCCTTTTCAAGAGAAATTTGGCGTATTGCTTCTAAAAACGGCTGGCTTTCGATGTCGCCTGTTGTGCCGCCTATTTCGGTAATCAATATGTCCGCTTTTGATTTTTCCGCGCCCTCATAAATAAACTCTTTAATAACCCCCGTAACATGGGGAATAACCTGAACGGTTCCGCCCAAATAGCCGCCGGCGCGCTCGCGTTCAAGCACATTTCGATAGACCTGCCCTGATGTCAGGTTGCTGAGTTTAGTCAGGTTCTCATCAATGAACCTTTCATAATGCCCTAAATCAAGGTCGGTTTCCGCGCCGTCATCGGTCACGAACACCTCACCATGTTGAAACGGGCTCATTGTCCCAGGGTCAACATTCATATAAGGGTCAAGCTTTTGTGCGGCAACCTTAAGCCCTCTTTGCTTTAAAAGCCTACCCAACGAAGCGGCGGTTATTCCTTTACCAAGCCCCGAAACAACCCCGCCCGTCACAAAAATAAACTTAGTCATTTTTAGACATGCCCTTTCTCACCGGTGTATCTTTGAAAGCCTCGTTTTCCGCATTTGCGTGAGTTCGCTTTCATACTTTTCTTCACTATCAACTATCAAATAATTGTCAATTGTCAATTGTACATTGTCAATTGTCATCACTCCCACTCAATAGTACTCGGTGGCTTCGATGATATGTCGTATACTACGCGGCTGACACTTGGGATTTCGTTGGTAATTCTTGAAGAAGCGCGCCCTAAAACCTCGTGTGGCAATTGTGTGTATTCACAAGTCATAAAGTCATCTGTGTTTACCGCGCGAAGAGCAATTACCGGGCTGTAGGTTCTCCCGTCACCCTTAACCCCAACGGAATAGGTATCAGTCATTACCGCAAAATATTGGTCGGGTTTTGTTTCCAAGTTCGCCCTATCGACTTCTTCTCTGAAAATGGCATCAACCGAACGCAATACATCAAGTTTTTCTTGCGTGATTTCACCGACAATCCTCACCGCTAACCCCGGCCCGGGAAACGGCTGACGATTAACGATTTTGTCGGGCAAGCCTAATCTCTTGCCGAGTTCGCGCACCTCGTCTTTAAACAGCCCCGACAACGGCTCAATCAGCCCCGTGAAATTAAGGTCTGTGGGCAGCCCACCCACGTTATGGTGGCTCTTGATTACCGCCCCGTTCTCATCGCCCGATTCCACTATGTCTGGATAAATCGTCCCTTGCGCCAAAAACTGATGTGCTTTTAGTTTCAAAGCCTGCTCTTCAAAGACACGAACAAATTCCTCACCGATTAGCTTGCGTTTTAACTCAGGCTCTCGAACTCCTTTTAATTTTGATAAAAACCGTTCTTTAGCATCAACGCGAATAAAGTTAAGCTGACTGTTTCCCCCGAACAGCTCTTCAATTTCATCGCCCTCGTTGAGTCGCATAAATCCGTGGTCAACAAACACACAAGTAAGTTGTGAGGGAATAGCCTTAGCGATTAATGCCGCGCATACTGAAGAATCCACTCCTCCCGACAACCCCAGCAAAACTTTCTCACCCTCGCGGACACGCTCACGGATTTCCCCGATTTTCCCTTGTATGTAGTCGTCAATTTTATAGTCACCGCGCGCACCGCAAATGTCATATAAAAACCGTTTGAGAATATTACCGCCGTTTTCGGTGTGCTTTGTTTCGGGGTGAAACTGAACGCCATAAATCTTTAGTTGTGGATTTTCAAACGCAGCGACACAAGTTTCAGTGCGCATAGTTACATCGAAGCCTTTAGGAAGAGCGGCTACACAATCCCTATGACTCATAAGGGCGGTAAACGGCTCTTTCGCTAACGCACTTGTTTTTGTGGGTTCTACTGCAACCCTCCCGTATTCACCGACAGCAGAAGGCTCAACCTTTCCCCCTAAAGTATGGCAAATCAAGTGCATTCCGTAGCAAATCCCCAGCACGGGGATTCCCAAATTAAATATTTCGTTCTCACACACGGGCGCGTTCTGAGCATAAACGCTGTTAGGCCCACCGGTAAGAATAATTCCGATAGGGTTAAGCCGCTTAATTTCTTCAGCAGACAACCCACCCTTTTTGATTTCGGAATAAACCGACAATTGACGTGTCGCCCCCGCAATTAACTCTTTATATTGCCCACCAAAATCAAGCACTAATACTAATTCTTTCAAATTTATGCACCTCTCAATTCAAAATCCGTCGCCGCAAGGCGACTCCAAAACTGTCAACTCTCAACTGTCCACTGTCAACTGCCATCAGCCATCGTATGTTTTTAAAATATCCTCGGCGATTTCTCGCTTGGTTGTTCTCATATCCATTGCTTGCTTTTCGATAAATCTATGGGCTTTTTGCTCGTCTAAATTCATATAAGATATTAAAACACATTTAGCCCTGTCAATAACGCGAATGTCTTCAATTTTTTGTTTGAGTTTGGCGTTTTCGGAATGTGCGCGTTTAAGCCTTTTATGTGCTGCTTTCACAAGCGAGAGTGCCGACCAAAAGACCGCTTTGTTAACAGGTTTTGAAATAGTCAAAACCCCATCGTCTTCACACAACGCCGACACCGCATCAAAATATTCGCTCTTTACAACAAGAATAACCTGAGCCGCTTCTTTGCAGGCGATATAACGCGAAAGGCTCTCCCCCGATTCGTCTTTTAAAGGGGCGTTGACTAATACTAAATCAAAATATTTCTCTAACAGCGTTCTTCGCGCTTCTCCGCCGGATTTCACGATGGTAATTTGCTGAAAACCCATTGACCTTAACAACTCAAAGAAGAATTCCGTCCCCTTTTCTAAACACGAAACAATCAACACGTTTTCCAAGAAACCACCGCCATTTCATATAGAACTAAAATATTTTTCTCTATAAAATACATCTTTATTTTCACTGCCGTTAAAGTCTGCGAACTCGGCTTTTTTCAGTGCCAAATATTCATTTGCCAACCCTTCACCGATAATGCTTTTTACAAAATCACTGTTTCGCGCCGTTTCAACGGCCTCTCCCAAATTAACGGGCAGTGTGAGCAGTCCGCTTGTGTTTTCGCTTTTATATAAATCGCTGTCAACTCGCGGCGGCAGTTTTAAATCCCTGTTAATGCCGTCAAAGCCTGCCGCGATAATAAGCGCGAACGCAAGATAAGGGTTTAACGCCGGGTCGGGTGAGCGTAATTCCATTCTCATTTTTTTATCTTTCGCCGCAGGAATCCTCACTAATTGCGAACGGTTTTCATGAGACCACGAAACATATTTAGGGGCCTCAAATTTGCCTAACCTGTCATATGAATTTGCCACAGGATTTAAAAACGCGGTTATTTCGGGGCTTTTTTCGAGAATACCTGCTATGAAACTTTCGGCGGCGGTTGAAGTTTTTTCACCGATATTGTTAAAGACATTTCTGCCGTTATACATAAGCGAAAGGTTAACGTGCATACCATTTCCGGGGGCGTTTGCAATGGGTTTTGGCATGAAAGAAGCATACAGCCCGTTTCGCGCGGCAATCGCTTTCACCGCTGTCTTGAATGTTTGAAGGTCATCGGCGGCTTCGAGAGGAGTGTTAAAGCGAAAACCTATTTCGTTTTGCCCGGGGCCTTGTTCATGGTGAGAGGTCTCGGGTTTAATCCCCATTTCTTCAAGCGTGAGACAAATTTCACGCCGAATGTCTCCACAGCGGTCAAGCGGCGAAATATCAAGATAACCGCCTTTATCGAATGGCGTGTGCGTTGGGTTTCCGTCATCGTCTGTTTTAAACAGATAAAATTCACATTCTGCCCCTGTTTTACATTCATAGCCAAATTTTTGAGCCTGAAGGCACACTCGTCTCAGCACTTCTCTTGTGTCGCGGTTAAACTTTGAGCCGTCGGAATTCTTTATGCTGCAATAAAAGCGAATTACCCTCCCCGGCCCGGGTCGCCACGGAAGCACTGCCAATGTGTCGGGCTCGGGAAACAAAAATAAGTCGGAACGTGTAACATCACTAAACCCACGAATGGCATGCCCATCGAAAGAGACTCCATATTTAAAAGCATCTTCTAAAGTGTCCGCCGTTATAGAAATATTTTTTTGCAACCCTAATATATCACAAAAACTAAGCCGTATGAACTTTACCTCGTTTTCTCTGACAAATTCTAAAACTTCGTTTATTTTCACTTTTTAAGCCCTCCTCTATTCTACCGTAACGCTCTTGGCAAGATTGCGGGGTTTATCTATGTCTAAGCCTTTATTCGCCGCAACGTAATAGCTAAACAACTGCAAAACAATTACCGACAAAGACGGTGAGAACAACTCATGAATTTCGGGGACGGCAATCACCTGCAACTTATCCTCAATTTCGTCTGCTTTACAGCTACCCACCAACAGCGACTTCGCGCCGCGGCTGATTACCTGTTCAATGTTGCTCATAATTTTAGGCGATAATCGCTCACAATTTGAGAGCGCGACAACGAGAGTGTTGTCCTCGATTAGCGAAATTGTCCCGTGTTTTAACTCGCCGCCGGCATACGCTTCTGAGTGGATATAAGATATTTCTTTCAGTTTAAGCGAACCCTCAAGAGCAATGGCATAGTCAATGTTGCGCCCGATGAAGAATATGCTTTTATAGGCTATACAGTCGGTGGCGTAATGTTGAATTTTATCAATGCGGTTTAAAATTGCTTTAATTTTTTCGGGGATTGTCTTGATGTCATTCAGATAAACCTGCCTTTGGGCGGTGTCGATTTTTTTGAGTTTGTGCGCGAACTCAACACCTAATGTATAAAGAACAATCAGCTGAGCCGAAAACGCCTTAGTAGTTGCCACGGCGATTTCGGGACCCGCAATGGTATAAATAGTGTGGTCGGCCTCTTTCGCAATTGTTGAGCCGATTACGTTAACAATCGAGAGCGTGTGCGCTCCTTTTGACTTTGCCTCGCGCATTGCTGCTATTGTGTCGGCGGTCTCTCCCGATTGGCTGATTAATATAACCAACGTTTTCTCATCAATAATCGCATTTTTATAGCGAAACTCGCTTGCCAACTCAACCTCAACCGAAACCCTGCACAATTTTTCAAACACATACTTAGCAACAACCCCTGCATTATAAGCCGAGCCGCAAGCAGTAATAACCAATTTGTTATAGCTGTCTAACTTTAAGTCGTTAATAATTTTTGAGTTATCGTGATTGCCGCTCAAAGAAAGAAAAGTATCTGTTGTTACCTTAGGTTGTTCCATAATTTCTTTGAGCATGAAATGAGGATAGCCCCCTTTTTCCGCGCTGTCGGCATCCCAGGAAATTGTTTCAAGCTCTTTATCAATCGGTTCTTTGTCGAAGTTTATGAAAGTTACTCCGTCTTTTTTGATGATTGCTATTTCTTTGTCATCGGGGTAGTAGACTTTATTGGTATGTTTAAGCACAGCGGGAATGTCAGAGGCTATGAAGTTCCCCGTCTCACAAACGCCCACGATTAGGGGATTGTCTTTCCTCACCGCAATAAGTGTCCCCGGTTGGTCAAGGCACATCACCCCTAAGGCGTATGAGCCTTCTAATCTGTTCGCGACTTTTATAATGGTGTCGATAATATCACCGTTATAATAGTATTCGGCTAATTGGGCGATTACCTCGCTGTCGGTTTGTGAGGTGAACGCTATGCCTTTTGCTTTAAGGTTTTCACGAAGCCGCTTATAGTTCTCGATGATTCCGTTATGAACTATGGCGATTTTATTTTGGTGGCCCAAATGGGGGTGGGAATTTTCGTCAGACGGCTCACCATGGGTTGCCCAACGTGTGTGACCTATTCCTGTGAAGCCGCTCACGGGGTTTTCTTTAAGACAAGACTCTAACGCCGCCAATCTGCCTTTTCTTTTCACGACATCGAATTTCTGCTCGGTATAAACCGCCAATCCAGCCGAATCATATCCGCGATATTCCAACTTCTTCAGCCCATTAATAATTATAGGAACAGCATTTTCACTTCCCGCATAACCGATAATACCACACATTACAGCTCCTCCTTTATTTAGTCACAATGTCATCTCTTCCTGCCCCTACTGAAATATATTTAATAGGACATTCTATCTTTTTTTCGATAAAATTGATGTAGTTGATTGCTTCTTTTGGCAGCTCGTCAATTTTTCGGCATTTTGTAATGTCTTTTCCGAACCCGTCAAGGTATTCAAAGACGGGTCTTGCTCTCATGAGCCGCGCCCCCATAGGAAAGGTGGTAGTGAGTTCGCCGTCAATCTCATAGGCAACACAAACAGGGATTTTCTTCATGTAAGACATTACATCTAATTTAGTAAGTGCAATTTCGTCTGCCCCTTGGGTTTGAACACCGAATCTGCTTGCCACTATGTCAAAGCCGCCGACACGGCGCGGTCTTTTTGTCGCCGCGCCATATTCCGCACCGGCTTCTCTCAAGGTATGTGCATCTTCACCGAACAACTCGGCGGCAAACGGCCCCTCGCCGACACAACTTGAATACGCCTTCATAACCCCGATTGTCTTGTCAAGTTTAAGCCCCGGAACGCCTGCCCCGATAGTCGCATATGCCGCTAACGTTTGTGACGATGTTGTAAAGGGATAAATCCCGTAATCAATATCGCGCAACGCCCCCAACTGCGCCTCAAACAGCACATCTTTGCCCTGTTTAACCGCGCCCGACAAAAACCCACCGGCATCGCTCATATAGGGCAACAGCTTTTCGCCGTATTCTGACAGCCATTGCATAATTTCACGGGGGTTGATTTCTTCTCCGTAGCTCTTGATTGTAAGGTTTTTCCAGGTTGTGTAGTCGTTGATTTTCTCTTCAAGGGTTTTGAAGTCAGTCAAATCGCCGATTCTGATTCCCTTTTTCATGTATTTGTCGCCATATACGGGGGCTATTCCTCGCCGTGTAGAGCCGTATTTTTTATCCGCCAATCTGTCTTCTTCAAGAATGTCTTGCTGTTTATGATAGGGTAGACAAATAAATGCTTTGTCGCTTATTTTAAGGTTGTTCGGAGTTACCGACACCCCTTTTTCATGCAACGTTTCAATTTCAGAACACAAGTGTTGCAAATCGACCACCATGCCGGGGCCCATGACGTTAACAGTGTCCTCGCGCAAAATCCCTGATGGCAACAGGTTAAGTATAAACTTCCCCCTATCGTTCACCACGGTATGCCCGGCATTGTTGCCGCCTTGATAGCGACAAATCACATCATAATCGCGAGAAAGCAAGTCAACCATTCTACCCTTGCCCTCATCACCCCAGTTAATCCCCACAATCGCTGTAAGCATCGTAAACACTCCTTATACTGTTATTTTCGTGTCATCCCCTAACAATTCTTTGTTTTTGTTGAGGATTGTCTTTACTTCTTTTAGAAATTCTTCTGTTTGTTCCTTTGCTCTTCCCGTGAAGTTTTCGGCCGCCATGAGGCATTTTAGCTCATCTGGTGTAATTCCTATAACTGTGTCGGCGAGAATTCTTTCGAGCAGGTCGGGCGCGCCCCCTTGCTTTATTTGTTTTGCCGCCTCAACAGAGTGTATGCGGATTCTCTCGTGAATTTTCTGCCTGTCGCCGCCTTTTTTCACCGCGCTCATTAAAATGTTTTCTGTCGCCATAAACGGCAACTCGCTTTGAAGCCGCTTTTCAATAATCGCAGGATAAACGCTCATTCCCCCCACTATGTTGATTACCAACGCTAAAATTCCGTCCACCGCCAAAAATGCCTCGGGAATGGAAACTCGACGATTTGCCGAATCGTCTAACGTTCGCTCAAACCATTGAGTGGCGGCGGTGAGTGCAGGGTTCATTCCGTCAACGATTACAAGTCGCGCGAGTGAAGCTATACGCTCACTGCGCATAGGGTTGCGCTTATATGCCATCGCTGATGAGCCGATTTGCCCCGCCTCAAATGGTTCGTCAATTTCTTTCAAGTGAGATAACAAACGAATGTCGTTTGAAAATTTATGAGCACTTTGGGCGATTCCCGAAAGCACAGACATGATGTAATAATCAACCTTTCGCGAATATGTCTGCCCGCTCACAGGATATATGTCGTCAGTTCCAAACCCCATTTTGACGGCAATTTTGCGTTCTAATTCCTTTGTCTTTTCGTGGTCGCCGTCAAACAGTGACAAGAACCCGGCGCTCGTACCCGTTGTTCCTTTACAACCCAAAAGCTTTAAGCCGTCTAAGGTAAATTCAAGCTGACGTAAGTCCATAAGAAACTCATGAAGCCAAATTGTCGCCCTCTTGCCAACGGTGGTGGGTTGAGCCGCTTGAAAATGGGTGTAGGCAAGGCAGGGCAATGCTTTATGCTCACACGCAAAATTGCTCAATTTGTCGATTGCGTTTATAAGCAGTTTCTTAATTCGCAGCAGTGCATCGCGCTGAATGATTATATCGGTATTGTCGCCGACATAACAAGAAGTCGCCCCTAAATGGATAATCGGGCCCGCTTCAGGGCAGAGCGCGGCATAAGCCTTAATATGTGCCATTACGTCATGGCGCGTTTGCAGTTCAAAAGCCGCCGCCGTTTCGTAATTTATGTCGTCAATATGCGATTTCAGCTCATCAATTTGACTCTCGCTTATGTTCAGCCCTAATTCTTTTTGGCTCTCAGCCAACGCAAGCCACAATTTTCTCCAAGTTGAAAATTTTGCATCGTCTGAAAAAATGTATTGCATTTGCGCCCCGGCATATCGCTTACATAGAGGATTTTCGTATCTATTTGACATCCTTTATTCTCCCGAGAACGTTTTCATAGCCGCCGAGGACATTCCCCAAATCACGTCTGAAACGGTCTTTGTCTAATTTTTCGTTTGTTTTAATGTCCCAAAATCTGCATGAGTCGGGCGATATTTCGTCACAGAGAATAACCCTACCTTCATATCTGCCGAATTCTAATTTATAGTCAACCAAGCGGATACCCGCTTTTTCAAGCAAATCGCACAGAAGTTTGTTGATTTTTAAAGACTGCTCGGTCATAAAATCAAGTTCTTCGGCGGTGGCGATTCCCAATGCGGTAATTTGGCTGTTGTTAATCATAGGGTCGCCTAACGCATCGTCTTTGAGGCTAAATTCTGTGGTGGGGTTTTTTAAAGCCGTCCCTTCGGGAACGCCGTATTTTCTCGAAAAACTCCCTGCTGCAACGTTTCTCACTATGCTCTCAACCATGATGACTTCAACCCTTTTGACTAACTCTGAATTGTCGTCTAAGATTTTAATCAAGTGAGTTTCAATGCCGTTTTGTGTGAGATAGTTGTAAATTATGCCTGATATTTCGGAATTGAGTTTTCCTTTTCCGGTTAGCTCTTCTTTCTTTTTGCCGTCGAACGCGGTGGCCGTGTCTTTATAATACATTACGACACTCTTTTCGTCGGGCCCTTCATAGATGATTTTTGACTTTCCCTCATACAAAATTTTGCTCATTTTACTTTCCTTACCCTTTCTGCACGATTGTGCGGAGAAAACATAGTTTCTCACAGCTGTTTATTTCAACGTTCTAATTTCAACGTTCTATCCGAAAAAAGCGTTCGCCCAATTATGCGCATAAACGCACTACTCGGAAGAACGCCCTTGTTCGACAATAACATTATACAATATAATAATGGAAATGTCAATAACTTTTTTAAAATTTTAAAATTTTTCTGATATTTTATCTAACACTCTGAATAAATTCTAACGGGTCAACCCACACATCGTTCTTTTTGACGGCGAAATGAAGGTGGGGTGGGTCGGCGATTTCAACCTCGGCTGTATTGCCCACTTTGGCTATTTCGTCACCGGCGTTAACCGTTTGTCCCACTGAAACTAAAACGTTTTTGTCTAAGCCGTAATAGTGCCCAAACACGCCGTCACCGTGGTCAATGATTACACATATTCCCCAAAGCGGTTCTGAAAAAACCTCTGCCACTGTTCCGTTGGTCATTGACAAAACAGGGGTGCCCAGTGGGGCGGCAATGTCTATTCCGTCATGGGTTTTCCAAACGCCTAAGGTTTTCGACTTTCTAAGCTCACCTGCCGAAAAATCTTCATAGACCTCTCCTTCAACCGGCATTATTCGCGGCGGTTGAGGAGCAACGAAATTCCCAGCTTCTTCAGAATTTTCGTTTGCTTGCGCCTCAAGGTCGACTACCTCAGGTTCCGGTTGTTCTTTGGGAATGTTGTCAACATTCTGCCCCACCTGCGCTGCGGGGTTAAGGTCGAAATTTATAAGTTCATCGCTTGTCGAAATCTCTAAATCGGGCAGTGAGATTTTGCTGATTGCCCTGTCATAGGCAATGAAGGTTGACGCTCCGACAGCCACAAGGCTGAACACCAAAGCAACTGCAAAACCCCTCTTCCTTAAAAACCGTTTAACCTTCCCATACTTTGCCTTTTTCATGCTCTAACACCACTCCTTTACACTTTTTGTATGTTTGGTATTAGATAGTTTTAACAAGTTTTGGGAAAATATACACGACGGACAATTGACAATGTACAATTGACAATTGACAATTGTGGTGTCGCCTTGCGGCGACGGATTTGGGATTATAACAGTTGCACCGCTCGACAGTTTTTTGCCGGGCGGTGTTTTTTTGGTTGGAATGTCTTGCGAAAATCTTCGAGTGGGGTGGTGAGAAGGGCGTTTTATCTTAAACCAGTCCGCG
>Ga0099364_10006255_pt1 | contig 17401 bp, 15 predicted proteins | sample TergutTh196P3_FD_73070 | JGI IMG/M metagenome (GOLD analysis project Ga0099364, IMG submission 73070) | Microcerotermes parvus P3 segment gut microbial communities from Pointe-Noire, Republic of the Congo - Th196 P3 | ecosystem: Host-associated > Arthropoda: Insects > Digestive system > Gut ... | reverse complement strand
AAAACAAAAAGAAAAAATTTTTTTTTTTTTTTTTTTTTTTTTTTCTTTTTGTTGCCCCCCCGGGGGGGAAAGCCCCCCCCCCCCCCCGTGAAGCCCGCGCCCGGCAGGCGGGGGGGGGTCATGGGGGGCGGGCCCGCCAGCATCACCGTCGCGGCGGACGTGCGGCGCGAGGGGCACGAGGTCGTCCTGTTCGAGGCGTTCCACAAGCCCGGGGGGGTGCTGGTGTACGGCATCCCCGAGTTCCGCCTGCCCAAGGCGATCGTGCGGGAGGAGATTGACGCGCTCGCCGCCATGGGCGTGAGGCTGGAGATGAATTTCGTGGTCGGGCGCACACGCACCATCCGCGCGCTCATGGAGGAGGACGGCTTCGACGCGGTGTTCATCGGGTCAGGCGCAGGTCTCCCGAACTTCATGGGCATCCCCGGCGAGAACCTCGTCGGCGTGTTCTCCGCGAACGAGTACCTCACGCGCTCCAACCTGATGAAGGCGTATGACCCCGCCCACGCGCACACGCCGATGTACGCGTCGCGGAAGGTCGCGGTGCTGGGGGGGGGGAACGTGGCGATGGACGCGGCGCGGACGGCGCTGCGCCTCGGCGCGGAGGAGGTGCACCTCGTTTACCGCCGCACGGAAAAGGAGATGCCCGCACGTGTCGAGGAGGTCGCCCACGCACGTGAGGAGGGGGTGCAGTTCCACCTGCTGCAGAACGCCGTACGTATCCTCGGCGACGCGGACGACCGCGTGCGGCAGATGGAGTGTCTGCGCTATGAGCTTGGCGAGCCGGACGCGTCGGGGCGCCGCCGTCCGGTCGAGATCCCCGGTAGCGAATTTCTGATGGACGTGGACACGGTCATCGTCGCGATCGGCAACGGCTCGAACCCGCTCATCAGCCAGACCACGGATGGGCTGGCGGTCAACAAGTGGGGGAACATCCTCGTGGACGAGAACGGCAAGACCTCCATTGACGGCATCTACGCCGGGGGCGACATCGTGCTTGGCGCCGCGACGGTGATCCTCGCGATGGGCGAAGGCCGCCGCGCCGCCGCCGCCATCAACCGCTGGCTGGGGCCCCCGGTCACCGCACCATAATCACCGTGCTATTACGGCGGCAGCTCAGGGCAATGGCCGTGTAGCTGCTGTCGGAATAGACGATGGGGGTTGTTTTAAATTCAGTGATGTAGCCAGAGGGGATGCCCGTGATGACGATATCGCCGAGAGGGATGTCCGCCTCCTCCTCAACGAAGAAGAGGGGGATGGTGAATGCCGTCGGGAATGCCTCTGTCGCCTCGATGCTCAACGTGAGCGTGTCGTCAATGACCAGGGGGATGCTGCCGCTGACGAGGAAGCCGTTTTCGAGGGCGCAGGGGTAGGTCACGCGCAGGGCGGTGCCGGGACTGAAGCACAGCGCGCTTGTCCCCAACCCGGTGACGCTCTCCACCGCAAGCGTCCCGTTGGAGACGGTGGTCGTGCCAGAGTAGGTGTTGTCGCCAGACAGCACGAGTGTACCGGCGCCGATCTTGTTGATGCTGTCGCCGCAGATGGGCGTGGCGAGGGTGAGCGTGTCGGGGTCGGCGACGGAGAACGTACCCGTCTGCATGATGCGGATGCCGCGCCAATCGTTGCTGATGGTGAGGCTCGTCATGGCCCGCAGGATGGCGTTGGTCATCAGCGTCAGGTGGTCGGGGTTGAACGGCGCGGCGGGGGCCAGCCCGCCGAGATTGCGCTCGTCCCAGATGCCAAGCTCGACGTACCTCTGCCCGTTCACGGCGATTTTCCCGCAGTACCCGTCGTTGAGCGCGGTCAGGTAGAACCCGCCGCCGCTTGTGTTATTGAGGTTGCCGGGGCGGAAAAGGAGTGCGCCCTCCCCGCGTATCGGCGCATCAATGGTCAACGTGCGCTGAAGGGATGAGGTGCCTTCGCACTGGAAGATGACCGGGTTGGTGTCCGACGCGAAGACGGCGACGTTGCCGTCGAGACACTGTTCGTTGGCGGTCCCCCCTTGCGAGAAACACCCGCCCTCATAGAAGCGGAGGTCGTCCACGGTTGCTTTCCTGCATTTCTGGAGAAACTGACCCGTCGCGCCAATCGTGAGCGAGTTGCCCCCGAACACGGCATCCAGCGTCGAGCCCTCGGGCGTGCGCAATGTGTATGCGTCCGCGAGATAGTCTTTCCCAGGCGTCGGGAGAAGTTTGTCAGACCAGTTGTTGACGTTGCCCGCCCCGTTCCATGAGGAGGAGCCCATGACGTCGGTCTGCACCAGCCGCACGAACGGGCGCGGGCTCACAAAGACGAGCTCGGGGTCGTCGCCCGCCGGCTCGCGTATCTCGAAATGCCCGTTCGGCAGGCCGTAGGTCAATGCGAAGTCATCCGCCGTGAAATCCGCTGCGAGGTTCGGTGCGCTCAGCAGGGTGTATTCGTTTGCGCTGTAGGCGGGGACATCGATCGCGGGGCACAGGTCGAAACGGATGGGGCGGTCAGTGCGGTTTGTGAGTAACCCCGTCATGCGGATGCAGTCGCACGTGTCGGCATCATCGAGGTCGGCGATCACGATCCCCCCGTCGAACGTCAGGTTGCTGGCCGTCACCGAGGCGATTGCGGACGCGCCGCCCGGCGAGAGGGCGCCGGCCTCGGCGACGACGTTGCCGAAGTCCCCCACCCCCTCCAGCACGCCAGTGCCGCGCACGGTGGTCGTGTGGTTCTCGGGCAGGACACAGCCGAGACCGAAGCGCAGGGTCCCCGACTCGACGAAAATCTCGCCGTCGTGGGTCAGCCCGCAATCCAGCTCGACACGCCCCGGCCCGCGCTTGTAGAGGTCGCCCGTGCCGGTGACGGGCGTGCCGATGATGAGGACGGCGTTGCTGTTGGCGCCAAACGCGCCGCCGTTGTCGAGGGTGATGCCCCGGTTGAGCGACGCGCCGACGGTGACGGCTTTACTCGATGCCGCCGTCAGTCCGCCGCCGTTGATCAACGTTATCGCGTCGGGGCGGAACGCGCCGAGCACCGAGCCGATGTTGTTGTCCGTGCTGAGGCAGGCCTCGAATGTGCGGCTGAAGTCCGTGACGGCGTTTGCGACGCCCCACACACCCTCGAACCCCGAGAGGTCGGCATCCAGATTCAGGAACGCGCCCCCGGGCTCATAAATCGTCTCGCCCACACTCTCCTCAAACCTGAAATCCCCTGTGCCGGCAACCGTGCCCTTGAGGGTGAGCGTGCGCTCGCGGAGGGCATGGAAACGGAACGGGGTTGACGCGGTCGGCAGGATCGTGATACCCGCGTCGAGCGTGGAGACTGAATTGACGCCGTGTACGATGCGGCCGCCCGGGCCGAGGCGGAGGTCGTTGACGGCGACCGTCCCAGACCCCTTCAGCGTGAACACGGAGTTCGCGGCGATGACGGTCAGCGAGTCGCCCTTGAACGTGTAGTTCTGGTTGTTCTCCGGCGAGCGTAAGGCCAACCCGTCGGTGACGATGTAGTCCGCGCTCGGGTGGGGGTCCAGCCCGTCCGTCCAGTGCTTCGCGCCCCCGTCAATGAAAGAGGAGGTCAGGGTGGGGTCTGATGCCGTCAGGTAGTTGACGGGCTTGCCGCCCGGGTCATTCGTCCGCACAAAAACAAGCTCGGGGTCGCTACCCGCTGGCTCGCGTATCTCGAAGTAGCCGCCCGTCAGCCCGATGGCGAAGAAGTCCGCCGCCGTGAAATCCGCCGCCAGGTTCGGCGCGCTCAGCAGACAATACTCGTTCAGGGTGTAGGGAGGGGTCACGTCCGAGAAACCCAGCATCCACACGATGGGCCCCCCGGTGCGGTTCGTGAGCAGCCCCGTCACGTGGATGCAGTCGCAGACGTTGGCATCGTAGAGGTTGGCGACGGCAGATCCCCCGGCAAACGTCAGGTTGCTGACCGTCACCGAAGTTGCCGCGGACGCGTCGCCCGGCGAGAGGGAGCCGATTTCGACGACGACGTTGCCGAAGTCCCCCCAGCCCTCCAGCACGCCCCCGCACACGGTGGTCGTGTGGTCCGCCGGCAGGGTGCAGCCGTGACCGAAGCGCAGGGCCCCCGACTCGACGAAGATGCCGCCGTCGTGGGTCAGCCCGCAATCCAGCTCGACGCGCCCCGGCCCGCGCTTGTAGATGCTGCCCGTGCCGGTGACGGGCGTCCCGATGGTCAGCACGGAACTGGCGTCAGCCCCGGCGAACGCGCCGCCGTCCTGCAGGGTGATGCCCCGGTTGAGCGACGCGCCGATGTTAACGCTCCCGTTCGCGGCGATTCCGCCGCCGCTGACCAACGTTATCGCGTCCGGGCGGAACGCGCTGAGCGCCGAGCCGATATTGTCGTTTGCGCTGAGGCGCACCTCGAAATAGCGGCTGAAGTCCGTGACCGGGTTCTCGACGCGCCACACGCCCTCGAACCCCGAGAGGTCGGAGTCAATGTCCAGGAACGCGCCGCCGACATTTTGTTCCCCGTCATTCTGGTTGAACCTGAAATCCCCCGTACCGAGGATTGTCCCTGTTAGCACCATCGTGCGTCCGCCGATTGAGCCGAAACGGGCCGGGGCGGACGTGGTCGGCAGAACCGTGATGGCCCCGTCGAGCCGCACGGACGTGTTGGCCGCGAGCGACTGTGTGATGCGGGCCGTCGAGCAGAAGCGGAGGTCATTGACGGCGATCACGCCGGTCCCTTTCATGATCAGCTGCGACCCGTTCGTCATGGTGAGCGAGTCACCCTTGAAGGTATAGTCCGCCCCCCCCTCCGGCGTGCGCAGCCCAAGGGTGTCCGGGACGACATAATCCGCGCCCGGGTGGGGATCCTGCCCGTCCGTCCAGCGCTTCGCGCCCCCGTCAATGAAAGAGGAGGTCCCCCCCCCATCGGTCGCCGTCAGGTAGTTGACGGGACTTTGCCCCAGCGTGTTGAACCCTGCGTGTGAAACGATCAACCCGCAAACCGCGAGTCCCGTCAGTCTTTTCGTATCCATTCTGTCAACCTCCTGATTTCTGACCAGTCTCAATGGGTCAGCCCTGTTGGGCCAGTGTCTGGTTATAGAATAACATGATATTATTCTCAAAGAGGGGGATGTTGTCAAGCAGAAAATCCAGGAAAAGTCTGGCAGCGTGGCAACAGAAAAATCGGTCGCCTTGTGGAATTTGCCCATCTGTCCCCGTAGGGTTTTCTCCACGCATAATCCCCAAAAATGGATTTGAAACGGGAGACCATCTATCGTATACTAATGATTTCATTCGGATGAAAGGACAATGGGGATTCAAGACAGAAAAGGAAAAGTCAATGAATAAGAAAAACCTGAACATCGGCATGATCGGGTGCGGCTTCATGGCGAAGACGCACAGTAACGCCTACTCGAACGTCGCGCACTTCTTCGACGTTCCCTATCAGCCGGTCCTCAAGACCGTCTGCGACCTCAACGCGGAGCGGGCCGCCGCCTTCGCCGCGAAGTGGGGCTATGAACAGATCGAGTCCGACTGGCGCAAGGTCGTCGCCGACCCCGCCATTGACCTGATTGACATCTGCCTGCCCAACAACCTGCACGCGGAGGTCGCCATCGCCGCCGCCGAGGCCGGCAAGGCCGTGGTCAGCGAGAAGCCGCTGGCCCGCACCGCCGCCGAGGCCGAGCCGATGGTCGCCGCTGTCGAGAAGGCGGGCGTGCCGAACTTCGTCTCGTTCAACTACCGCCGCATCCCGGCCGTCGCGCTTGCCAAGCGCATCATTGACGAGGGTAAGCTCGGCAGGGTCTTTCACTACCGCGCCAACTTCCTCCAGGACTGGACCATCAACGCGAACGTCCCGCAGGGCGGCAAGGACACGTGGCGCCTCAACGTGAAAGAGGCCGGCTCTGGCGTCACCGGCGACCTGCTCGCGCACTGCATTGACCTCGCCATCTGGCAGAACGGCCCCGTCAGGGACGTGACCGCGCTCACCGAGACCTTCATCAAGGAGCGCATGAACGCCGTGACCGGGAAGATGGAGCCCGTGGGCATTGACGACGCCTGCACGTTCCTCTGCCGCTTCGCGAACGGCTCGCTCGGCAACTTCGAGTCCACCCGCTACGCGCGCGGCCACAAGGCGCTCTTCACGTTCGAGATCAACGGCGAGCACGCCTCCATCAAGTGGGATCTGCACGACCTGCACCGCCTCCAGTACTTCGACCACCGCGACGAGGGCGCCGTGCGCGGCTGGCGTTCCATCCACGTCTCGGACGGCGACCAGCCCTTCATGGGCGCGTGGTGGGTCCCGGGCCTGGCGATCGGCTACGGCGAATCCTTCACGCACCAGTTCAAGGAGTTCCTGGAGGGCATGGCCTCCGGCAAGCCCGCCGGCCCGACCTTCCGCGACGCGCTCGAGACCAACCGCATCTGCGACGCCGTCCTCGCCTCCGCCAAGAGTGGGCAGTGGGTCACGGTTTAGCAGGGAGGATTCATAGGGTCATCGAATGACACGAATCAAACGAATACGAAAAGCATTCGCGGACATTCGTGCCATTCGATGACAGAATAAACAGAGGGACACACCATGAAACAAATGCGCATCGCCGCAACCGTCCTGCTGACGGCCGCCATCGGCCTTTGGGCTGCGGCCCCTTCGCGGGCCGACCTGATCACCGCCATCGGCCTGATATCTGATGGCCTTGCAAACGCCGTGCTTGCCGCAGAACGGGCCAATGCGTCTTTGGACCGTGCGGGGCAACACGCGAGGGATATCTACATCGGCATCATAGCCGCAAACACAGAGCGCGAGCCGCTCGGTCTCGACTCTGTCTGGCCCAAGTCGGGAAAAAAGAAAGAGGGGCACGGGGATATCCCTGAAATGCTGTTCGAAAACAGCTCGGACTATTTCACGGTCCTGCTCGACGGCGAGAACATGCATACGGAAAACTGGAGCTCGTATATTCTTTATGGGGATACGGAGGAGCGCTGCTGGATGAGATTAGCCGGGGGCGGGATACCGCCCAAGGTGGGGGCCGGGCGCCTGACGGCGGCGAACAACATCTGGATCATCGCCGCGAACGTCACCGACGACATGGAGGACCTCATCCCCGTCATCATCTCGCGCAACGTTGACCCCGCCTCGCTCATCCCGCAGGAGGGTGACCAGAAAGCGCAGCGCATCCGCCCGTCCCGCGAGTTCACGGCCCCGTTCGGTGACAAGGAGTTTGTCTTGGTCATGAAAGGGGGGGGGATATTCAAGGGGACGTTCTCCGAGTCCGACAACCTGTACACCCTCTATCAGGGGGAGGACCTCCGCACGACGTTCCAGAAAGTCAAGTACCTGACGCCGTAGCGAGACGGCGAGCGCATTTATTGAAATAGTGTATCCGTTGGACAGGCGTGCGGGTTTTCCACCCCGCCCTATTTTCTTGAGCGGACAGGACTGTCCGCACGCCGTTGCTCGTGTTTGATGTTAGGCGTGTCCGTCGTGTAAAACCGGAGCACAGAGGCATCGCTGCTTCAGGCAAAAATCCTTGCATAGGCGGACAATCAGCGCGTGGTATTCGTTGTAGAGCTGAGTATCGTTCGGCAGGTTCTTCATAAAGATTTTTTGGAGTATGTCATACGCGAGTGTCGCTGCCTGGAGGATGTTCAAATGCCGCTCGGCGACCCTCCGCGTGTAGGCATCAATCACGAAAATCGGCTGGTTGAAGGCGTACAGGAGAATGGAGTCCGCCGTCTCTTTCCCGACCCCCTTGATGCTCAACAACCGTTTGCGTCGCGCGCGTAACTCCACAGGCTGGCAGGGGAACGTGTATTCCTTCACATGTTCAATGAAAAACTGAGCGACCTCCTGAAGGCAAATGCTCTTCTGCATGAAGAAACCCGCCGGACGGATGGCCTTTCGTAATGTCGCGAGCGGCAACGCCAGAAGCTGCTGCGGTGTCTCCGCGCCGTGTTCGGACAGGTTCTCCAACGCCTGTTCGGCGTTGCGCCAGGCGCAGTTCTGCGTCAGGATTGCGCCCGCGACAATTTCCCACTGCATCCCGCTTTTGCTCGGCCACCAGTGCTGTTCGCCGTAGTACGCGAACAGGGTCTTGTACATGTTGTGGATTAAATTTGGATGACCCGTTTTCAATACTGGCATACCCGTTTTAGTCATCCGCCGCAGCATTCTGTTGTGCCGCCGTCATCATGGCGGCAAGCGTCGTTTTCCCGTCGTAGAGTGCCTTCCCAACAATCGCGCCGTAGAGGTTAGGGCACCCCAGCGCCTTCAGCGCCAGCACATGCCCGGGTACGCTGACCCCCCCCGAGGCGATGACGTCGCACGAGACCGCGCGGCACATCTGCTCCATCGCGTTGAGGTTGGGCCCCCCCAGCATCCCGTCCGTCGCGGTGTCGGTGTAGATGATGGTGCGCACCCCTGCCGCCTCGACCTGCCTGGCGAGGTCCACCGCCCGCGTGCCTGTCGTCTCGACCCACCCCTTGACCTGCACGAAGCCGTCACGCGCGTCAATGCCGACCGCGATGCGCTCGCCGAAACGTTTGACCAGATCGCGCAGGGCGTCCGCGCTCTCCAACGCGCGTGTGCCGATGATCGCGCGGGCGACGCCCTCCGCCAGCAGCCGCTCGATGTGCGCGTCCGTGCGCAGCCCCCCCCCGACCTCCACGGGGATGCGGAGCGCGCGGACGATCTCGCCGATGACCGCCGTGTGGCGCGGCTCACCCGCAAACGCGCCGTCCAAATCCACGACGTGCAGTTGTTCGGCCCCCTGCCTGCGCCAAGCCAATGCCTGCGCCACGGGGTCATCCGAATAGACCGTCACGTCCTCCGCCCTCCCCTGCCGCAAGCGCACGCACTTGCCGTCCTTCAAATCAATCGCCGGAAGAATAATCATCGCTAAGCTCCTTTGGTGACTCCCCTAAAAACAAACTGCCTGACGGCTTCCAACCCTTGGCGTATTCGTCAGCCTTTTCGAGCCAGCGGGCAATTCGTTTTTCAGGCAAGACGCTCTCTCCCCAGTATTCCACAAATAAGGCATCGTCCATTCTCATGGCCGCCTTGCACATTTCAGCCTCAATCATTTTCAATGCGCGTTCGACGTAAATACCACCGTCATCATCATTCTTGGGGTTGGCGACACTGCCTGCTGAAAACAAATCTCTGGCTTGGTGACAGAGAACACCGTGATACGTCAGGAGGTAAAGCACCATATCGTCGTATTTGTTTCGGGAACGCCCGGAATCCACAATCTTAGGGCACAACAAGGCAGCCTCAGCGCGCAAACGCGTCTTTTCTTCCATCGTGAGGTTTGTGTATAATCTCGCTTGGATGGGCATTGTGTGTTCATCGCTCTCTTTTTCCTCAATCCACCACAGGCGACCGTCCGGATGGATTTTTCGTGCATACGCGCGAATATACTTCATTTTCTCCTGCATCTGGAACTTGCGGAAATCGTCATATTGAATGCCCATTTCCTCAAAAAGCGATTGTCGTACCGTTGCTTTTTCCGTGGGCAGTTCTATTTCAAAGCGTGGCACATGCGACGTTCGGACGTGAATCACGCTTTGCTCGTAATGTCCCCACCTGACCTCTGGTAGGCCGCCCATTTTCCCGAAAATGATGTAGATATGCTTAACGGTTTCAATCCTCTGCGTTTCTAAAACGCTGTTCGCCACACTTCGCCATGTGTCGTTTAAGGTGAACTTGACTTCAACGCCAAACTCGCCCATCGCGATGTCTGGGAATGCCTGCGGATGAGGCGCAAAGTCTATGCGGAATGATTTGTCGTCCCGCGTCAACGCATCCAATGTTTCACGCACACGGTTTTCAAATTGCGGCGATGACTTGAATTGCGCAGTCCGGGCCTCATGGGTCAACTGCTCACAACTCTTGTCTAAAATGGCTTCAAAATTTTCCTTTGTCATGCTTTCCTTGTAATGATGGACTCTACGGCTTTTGCCATGTGCCAAGCTAAAACGGGCGGCACCGCATTCCCGATCTGCCGCTCGGTCTCACGCAGTTTGGACGGGAACCGAAAACTGTCTGGAAACGATTGGATGCGCGCGGCCTCACGCATTGATATTCGACGAGGCAACGAATAATGGAACTGGATATTCCCGTGGCATTCGGCCCGTATGGTGTACCCGGGCCTGTCTGCGATCAAACGGCGATTCCCCTGCTCCCCACTGACACGCGCTAAGCTCCAGATATGCGAAAACGCTTTGTCCTCGCCTAAGGATTCCAGGTCGCCAATGGCTTGTTTCGCGGTAACGGGCTGCATCCCGATTGGCGCTGGCGGATCGAACGTTGGCAAGCCCATTCTGGTGCCGACGAAGAAGACCCGTTCCCGCGTTTGCGGGACGCCATAATCAGACGCAAGGTAAGCCTGATAATGGACATTGTACCCTAACCCATTGAAGTCTTCTAAAATTTTCTTGAGCGAGACCTCGTTATGCTTCAACAACAACCCGCCTACATTCTCGGCGACAAACACCTTGGGCTGCATACGCCGGACGGCTTCGACAATCGCGACATACAGGCTGCTCCGGCTACCTCTTATCCCGAGCATTTTCCCGTTGATCGAAATGTCTTGGCAGGGGAACCCACCGATGATCACATCCGCGTATGCTGGCAAACGATCCATGACGCTACGAATGTCGCCCTCGATAACATGAGCGCCAATATTTGCCCGATAGGTTTCGCATGCGGCAGGATTAATCTCGTTTGCCCAAATAATGTCAAAGCGTGTTTTGCCATAGTGCGTTCCCAAAAAGTCAAACCCACCCTTAAACCCCAAGTCCATCCCACCGCACCCAGAGAATAATGAGGCAACGGAACTTGTTTTACGATGGTCTCCACAACGTGCCTTGACGGGATAGACTGTCACGTCCTCTACCCTCCCCTGGCGCAATCGTACGCACTTGCCACCCTTCAAATCGATTGCAGGAAAAATAATCATGCCCCTTATTGTACACGGCCGTAGGGAGTGATTCAACACAAAAGGCCATTCTTTCATTTCTTCGCCATCAGAATTTTCAAAGCCTCGTTGTATAGCAAAATCGTCATCGAATGACACGAATAAAACGAATAAGAAAAACATTCGCGAACATTCGTGTCATTCGATGACAACAAACATGAACATCGGAAAACAATGTTGCTCGTTTCACACAGAGGCACAGAGTTTGCACAGAGGATTTCTTTTTGTTTTCTCTGTTCAAACTCTGTGGCTCCGTGGCTCTGTGTGAGAAAAAAACAAACCTAAAATCCTCGTTGCAACGGGGGGGGCTTTTGGGCTATCATTACATCATCCTGAAAAACAGGGGAAGGAGGATAACACGATGCCGACGATTTCGATGTTTTACGGAGTGCTGGTGATGATTTTCTTTGAGGGGGCCTCAAAACACAAGATGCCCCATATCCATGTCCGATACCAGAAGCACAAGGCATCGCTGGCGATTTCGGATGGTAAGATTTTGGCGGGGAGTTTGCCGGAGAAGAAGCTGAAAATGGTGCAAGTGTGGATGGACTTGCACCGGGAGGAACTCCGGGCAAATTGGACGCTGGTAAAGGCTGGCTCGGAACCCTTTAAAGTTCAACCCTTGCAGTGAGCGGAGGAACGGTGAAACTTCTGGACATTGTTGATGCGAGGGCGGCTGACAACTTTAGGTTGCTTCTGACCTTCGAGAACGGGGAAAAGCGTCAGTTCGATTTTTCGCCCTATCTCTCACGGAAACCGTTTGCCCCCCTGCAGGAACCGGAGGTGTTCCGGCAAGTCGCAGTCAAATACGGGACCGTAACGTGGCTAGGGGGGGCTATTGATTTCGACCCCGAAACGCTCTATGAGGGGTCTATCCCCTGACCGCTCGGCCCCTCCCGTAGCGTTTGACCAGCGCGGCGAAGAGGTCGAAGCAGGGGCAGCGCTTGTACTTGTTGTAGACGATCATGCAGGGGCAGTTGAACTTCAGCCCGTAGAGGTACATGGCGAGCATCACGTATGTCATGTAGTAGAACGGGCGCCACAGCAGGCTCAGCCCCCAGAACACGAGGAGCATCCCCGATTTCGAGCGGTAGGAGAACGCCACCTTCTCGGGCTGCAGGCTGTACCCGAGGAACAGGTGCAAGAACGTGAGCAGGACGACGGCTGGCACGTCCATCCCCCCCCAGACGTAAAACCCGAACACGCCCACCCCCGCGAGCTTGATTGCCAGCGCGGCCCCCCCCCGCAGCGTGGGCGTGAGCATCCGCACGTTCTGCCGGTACAGGAGGTAGTCGGGGTGGACGCGCAGGAGCGCCTCCTCCTCGTCTCTGGCGCGGCGGATCATCAGCGGCAAAATCAGGAAACTGGTCAGCGCGAACGATATCCAGTTGAACATCATGAGGCTCCCCCCCCAGCACCACATCAGCAGTCCCGCGTACATCGGGTGACGCGCCCACGCGTACGCCCCGGACGTCACCAGCGTGTGCGACTGCTTGATCTCGATCCCGTCCGACCACATCAGGCGGATGCCACGCTTCGCCCACAGGTGCAGGATGAACCCGCCCGCAAGCATGACCGCGCCGATGCCAAACCAGATGTATTGCGACACCTCATCCATCGCGACCTGCCCGATGCTGTTCACCCAGAACGGGAACAGCAGCAGGACCGCGAGCGTCATGCCGAAGGTCGAGAAGAAATGCGCACGGGAGGACTGCACAGGTTGCGGGCGCAGGGCGTGCTCGATGAACTTCACCGCGACGGCGATCAGCAGGATGACGCCCGTCACGGCAATTAGCGAATAGCCCCCCCGAAACAGTTGCGGATGGACGGATTGCTGGGCGGCGCGCCCGAACGCTTCAAGCAGTGCGGTCATACGGTTTCCTCCGGTGATACAGGATGCCGAGCCCGAACGGGATGACGGCCAAGGCGATCCATTGGTAAAGGGTCAGTCCCAGCGCGGCCCGCGGCTCGTCGCGGACGAACTCGACGGCAAAGCGCATGGTCAGGTACGCGACAAGGTAGAGCGGGAACAGCACATCGAGGCGGCACGTTTTCCGGTAGAACAGGTACAGCGTAACTGCGGCGCAAAACTGGAACGCGCTCTCCACGAACTGCACGGGGATGTCCCGGACATGACCCCCGCAGCACCCGTTGAAATAGCACCCGATTTTGCCGAACCCCGCCGCGACCGCCAGGGGGATCACGAAACGCCCGCCGAACGACGACGCCATCTGGCGCGTCGCCAGCTTGTACGCGTTGATGGCGATGAACGCCCCGACCAACCCGCCGAGGAAACTCTTGCCCGTGTACAGGATTTCAGGGCGCACGCCATGCGTCAGGAGGAGCGGCAGCTTTGCCCCGACGACAATACCCGCGACAGCGGAAAGGAAAAAGCCCAGGCTCATCCGCCGCTCTCGTTTCGGCAATCGCAACCGCCACGCGACCGCGCCGCCAGCCACCACGCCAAGGATTGTGAAGAACGTGTAGAGGGTCATGATTTGATTCTGATGAGCAAGTAGCACGTTCCAACAAAGAGCAACGCGCCAAGGAAAAGAATGCCGATTAGCCACAACACGATCGCCCCAAGCACGGTCAGGCACGACAACAGGCACGGCGGCTTCCAGGGGGGAAGCGGAGGCGGATTCACGGGTTGATTGTCATCGTTCATTACTGCAAAGGTGCGATTTTGCTAATCGGTTTCTGCCTCTCAATCAGATGCCAGTTGGCAGCCAATTCCTCTCTGTGCAACATTGCCCACTCGATGACAAGACCGAGTACACGAGCGGGCAAGTGCCCTTCGATAACACAAAGGGTATGAATGTCAACACAACAGGCATATTCGCCATATTGCGCATGAAAATGCGGCGGATTATGCTCGTCGTAGAACATCCTGATGATGATTCCGAAAAAACTACTTATCTGTGGCATTTGTGTTTAGAGTTTGCTGTTGCCATTGCTCAAAAGTGAGGCCTTTGAGTCGCAAGTAAACGCCGTCGGGACAGATGTCAATGTCTTCATTCCATGCAATTGCCCCGTAATCATTGATATGGGCCTGCGCAAACAAATTGTCTTTGTCCCACGCGCAGAAAACCCCCTTATGCGCAAGGCTCGCGAAATCAACCACGCCTTGCACACCGTCGGAAAACTCCACAAAGACGGAGTATTTCCCCAACGCTTTCACCTCTATCGGTTTTGCAATCATATCCGTATCCCAAAAACACGGGATGATAATAGCATATTCACGTCTGCCCCTGTAAGCATTTTTTTAATAAAAACTGCTATTATGGAGTATCAAAGAAAGGTGGCGTCGATAGGAAGGGGGACTGCCGCGTGACCTCTGGAGTACGGCGGCTCGCAGCCGCTTTCTCGCGTTGGGCTTGCCCCTCGTATCGGTGACCGAAAGGGGCGCCCCTATTGTCTCCGCACGGCGGCTATAGTGAATTAACTTTAAAAGCGTGCCGCGACAACATCCCGTTAGGGATGTTTCTTTCGGTAAAAGAGAACGCAAAAAAATCATGGCATCCCATCGGGATGCCTCTTTTAGGCGCATCCCGTGCCCCATCGGCCGCGCCTGCGCCGACGGGGGCCCCTTTTCCTGCGGACATGGGGGGAAAGGCGTTTTTCTACCGAGAGACATATCCCTAACGGGATGTAAGAACGGAACACGTTTAACGTTAATTCACGATAACCATCCACCCGTCGCGTGTAAGAAGAACTGCCGCGTACATACGTTGTACACGTCAACCCCAATAGTAAAGCACAGGCATTTCTGCCTGTGCTATGGGATCCCCAAAACGGCTGGCGACTGCGCTTACGCGATGGTTGCGAGGATGTCGCCCGCGTTGACGTTGCCGCCGGGTGCGACGTTGATGGTGCGGATCGTCCCGTCGGCGGGCGACTTGACCGGAATCTCCATCTTCATGGATTCCAGGACAAGGATATCTTGACCAGCCTTGACGGGCGTGCCGACACCCGTGAGGATACGCAAGATGACGCCGGGCAGGGATGACCTGACGGTGTGTTCATCTCCGCTCGCGGCAGGTGCCGCAGGTGCGGGCGCGGCGACAGGCGCAGGTGCGGCAGGGGCCGCAACAGGTGCTGGCGCCGCCACAGCCGCGATGCCGTCCTTGACGGAGACGGCGTATTCCCGACCGTTGACAACCGCCTTATCGCCGCTCAACGAAATACCGTAAGACTTGCCGTTGACCGTGACGGTGCAGCCGCCGGACTTAGATGCAACAGTAGCGGCAGCGGCCGCCGCTTTCACATTCTTGCGCACACCGATCGGCACGCTCTTCGGATCCTTGAGGAACGCCACGCCCTTCTCCTCGCAGCAGGAGGCGATGAAGACGTTCTCGTCGGTGATCGGCACCCCGGCGGCCTGAAGCAGTGCCTCGGCAGCCCTGCGGCCTTTCTTCGGGTCCGCATCGTCGTTCTGCAGAACGGTCTTGGTCGTGGGGGGGAGGTTCATCTGTTCGGCGGCGATCTTCACGATCTCGGGGTCGGGCGCGACGGGTGTCTTGCCGAAGTAGCCCAGCACCATACGGCCGTAGCCGTCGGCGATCTTCTTCCATTTGCCGAACGCCATGTTGTTGAACGCCTGCTGGACGTAGAACTGCGACACGGGCGTGACGGACGTGCCGTAGCCGCCGCAACGCACCGCGTCGAACATCTCGGCGATGAGGTCGTTGTAACGGTCGAGCATATTCACGTCGCGCAGCATCTGCGTGTTCGCGGTGAGCGCGCCGCCCGGCATGGGCGACCAGATGATGGAGGGGTCAACCGCCAGCGCCTCGGGCGGGAGCATATAGTCCGTCATGCAGTCGCGGAAGGTCTGCTCCGCCTTGCGGATTTTATCCACGTCAATGTCCAGATCGAAATCGGTCCCGCGCAGGGCATGCCACATGGTGATGACATCCGGCTGGCAGGTGCCGCCCGAGACAGGGGCGAGCGAAAGGTCAATGCCGTCCGCGCCAGCCTCCAGCGCGGCCTTGTAGCACAACGCCGCGATCCCGGCGGTGTCGTGCGTGTGGAATTGGATGTGCGTCCCGGCGGGCAGGAGTTTACGCGCGCGCTTGATGGTCTCATAGACGACCGCGGGCGTGGTGGTGCCGGATGCGTCCTTGAAGCACACGCGGTCATACGGGATGCCCGCGTTCAGGATGCCCTTCAGGCGGTTCTCGTAGAACTCGGGCGTGTGCGCACCACCGGAATCCAGCCCCGGGGGCAAGCCCATCAGCGTCACGGTGACCTCATGCTTCAGGCCCGCGTCATGGATGCACTGGCCCGACCACTTGAGGTTCTCGACATCGTTGAGCGCGTCGAAGTTGCGGATGGAACTCATGCCGTACTTCTTGAAGAGGTCCGCGTGGAGCTTGATCATGTCGGACGGCTGGGACTTCAGGCCCACGACGTTCACGCCGCGCGAGAGCGTCTGCAGGTCCGCCTGCGGCGCGGCCTTGCGGAACTGGTCCATCACGTCAAAGGCGTCCTCCTGCGAGTAGAAATAGCACGACTGGAAACGCGCACCCCCCCCTGCCTCGAACCAGCGGATACCCGCCGCGTATGCCGCCTCGACCGCTGGCATGAAATCGTTGGCGAACACGCGCGCGCCGTACACGGATTGGAAACCGTCCCGAAAGGCGGTACACATGAATTTAACTTGCTTCTTAGACACGTTAGGACTCCTTTAGTAATGAACTGTTTGATGAGAATGTTCTGCGCCAGCACCGTGGTGCTCGCCAAATCGTTTGAAGATACCCTCGCGGGATGCGGTCCCGCACTCGCCGATACATTGGATGGTGATGGAAGAAACCAGGTTGCCGACCATCGCGGCCTCCTCTGCCGTCGCCCCCGCGCACAGCGACGACACGATTCCCGACGTGCATGCGTCGCCCGCGCCGACGATGTCAATCGGCCCCGTGTCCAGGGGGGCCGGGATCAGCACCGCCTCCCCGTCGTCGCGCATCGCCAACACGCCGCGCTTCCCGCACGTCACGAACACGCGCCGCCCCGTGAGCTTCGCGAATGCCGCGAGGCACGGCTTCACGACATCCATCTCCTGCTTAACCCCCGCCAGCTCCGGATGCACAATGCGCACCGCCTCGATGTCGTTACACTTGACGATGACATTCCTGAACTGGTTGATGAACGAGCGCGAGTCCGCAAAGAGAATCAGGCCGGGATGCGCGTCCGCTACCTTCGCCAGCTCGTCGCGGACGCGGCTGGTGATGACGCCATGGTCCGCGTCGTCCAACTGGTCCAGCGCGATGATCGCGTCCACGCGCGGCGCGATGGCCCAGAGGTTTTGGATGACCTGTTCTTCAAGCTCGGCGGGCGTGGTGTCCTTGTTCTTGAAATCAAGCCGATGGGTCTCCGTCTCCACGCCGTTTTCAAGGAACATCGGCTTCGTGTAGGTCGGGGTCATGACGCGCGTGCTGCGGATGAGCAAGTCCGTGTTCACGCGCTTGGCGCGGAGGTCGCGGAGCA
>Ga0099364_10006254_pt1 | contig 17402 bp, 16 predicted proteins | sample TergutTh196P3_FD_73070 | JGI IMG/M metagenome (GOLD analysis project Ga0099364, IMG submission 73070) | Microcerotermes parvus P3 segment gut microbial communities from Pointe-Noire, Republic of the Congo - Th196 P3 | ecosystem: Host-associated > Arthropoda: Insects > Digestive system > Gut ... | reverse complement strand
GTTGAGCGAGAGCATCACCTGCAACTCGCCCGAGGCTTTGATCGAGGCGCTGTCCGTCGGCTCATCGAAATACATGAGTTTGACGACACGCAGATAGTAGAAGGCGCCGATGAGCGACATCACCACCGCCAACACCGCAATCCAGAGATAACCGGCCTCAATCACCGCCTGGAGCACGGAGAGCTTGGCAAAGAAACCGACGAAGAAAGGAATGCCCGCCATCGAGAACATCACGAAGAGCATGAGCAGCGCAAACCAGGGGTTGCGGCGATTGAGTCCCTTGAAATCCTCGATGTTTTCGGCTTCAAACCCGTCTCGGGAGAGCAACACGACCATGCCGAACGCGGCTAACGTCATGAGCGCATAGGCAATGGCGTAGAACATGGCGCTACTGTATCCCGCACCGCCGCCTGTAAGCAGCCCCAACAGCATGAACCCCATGTGCGAGATGCCGGAGTAAGCCAGCATGCGCTTGATGTTGCGCTGTGCCAGCGCCGCGAAATTGCCAAGAATGATGGAAGCGGCAGCAACAAACATCAACATGGTTTGCCAGTGCTCGACAAGATCGGGCAATCCGCCCGCCAACAGACGCATCGCCATTGCGAAAGCGGCAAGCTTGGGCGCGCTGGACAGGATGGTCGTGACGGCGGTCGGCGAACCCTGATAGACATCGGGCACCCACATGTGGAAAGGCACGACACCCAGCTTGAATGAGATGCCTGCAACAAGGAAGACGAGGCCGAAGAGCAGGATCGTTTTGTTGTCTCCCGCGTTCAGCACGGCACGTTGTATCGTCTCTCTAACCTCCCCGTCGAACGCGGCCTGTTTCACTTCCATCAGTTCCAGTGTACCGGTTGCGCCGTAGATCATCGACATGCCGTAGAGCAGCAAACCGGAAGCGAGCGCCCCCAGAACGAAATATTTCATCCCTGCCTCGGTGGAGCGTACCGTGTCGCGGTCGAACGCCACCAATGCGTAGAGCGACAGCGACATCATTTCCAGGCCAACGTAGAGAACCAGCAGATGGTTGGCGGTAATCATCACCATCATGCCGAGCGTGGTCAGGAGCGCGAGCAGGTAATACTCGGGGCGGTCGAGCTTGCGCTCGACGAGATAGCCACGCCCGTAGAGCAGCGCGATCATCATCGAGAAATACACCATCAGCTTGAGAATGCCGCCCGGCTGATCGCGCACGAACATGTGGTTGAAGGCAGGCTCTGGCGAGCCGACATCCAGGGTAAAGAACGTGATGAAGGCCGCCACGATCAGCGTGAACTGGGCAAGCGAATAGGCCAGACCGCGCGCAATGCCTCGGGCGAAAGCCGTCGCCAGCATGATCGTCAGGATCATGATCGCGAAGAAAATTTCAGCCGTCGCCGAGTAAAGACTGGAAACTTCAAAGTTCATCTTTCGATCGTCCGTTGTCTGGCTATACCTGCGTCAGAGAGGTAATGTCGGCAGCATCTTACTGCTGACATGTTCCAGGAGATGATTCACCGAGAAGTTCATCACTTCGGTGAAGGGTTTGGGATACACGCCCATCGCCAGCACGCACAGGGCGAGCACGGCAAGGAAAAAGAACTCGCGCCGGTTGATGTCGGTGAGTCCGGCCACCTTCTCGTTCGCCACCGCGCCGAACACCACGCGCTTGTACATCCATAGCGTGTAGGCTGCGCCAAGAATCAGGGTAGTGGCCGCAAGGAAGGCAATCAGGAAGTGCACCTGCATCGCGCCGAGAATGACGGTAAATTCGCCAATAAAACCACTCGTCCCAGGCAGACCGGCGTTTGCCATTGCGAAGAGCATGAAGAAGGCGGCAAATTTCGGCATGGTATTCACCACGCCGCCGTAATCCGCAATCTGGCGCGAATGCATGCGGTCGTACAGCACGCCGATGCACAGGAACATCGCGCCGGAAACGAAGCCGTGGGAAATCATCTGGATGAGCGCGCCCTCGATACCATAATGGTTGTACAGGAAGAAACCGAGGGTGACAAAACCCATGTGCGAAACCGACGAATAGGCGACGAGTTTCTTCATGTCGGTCTGCGCCAGGGCCACGAAACCGATATAGACCACCGCAATCAGCGACAACCCGACGACGAGCCAGGTGTATTGATGGCACGCATCCGGCACGATGGGCAACGCGAACCGGACGAAACCGTAAGCGCCGAGTTTCAGGGCGATGGCCGCCAGCACCACCGAGCCGCCCGTAGGCGCTTCAACGTGGGCATCCGGCAACCAGGTGTGTATCGGCCACATCGGAACCTTGACCCCGAAAGCGATGAGGAAAGCGAAGAATATCCAAATTTGCGCACTCATCGCCAATGGCGCTTTATGCCATTCGAGAATATCGAAACTGCCGGTCGTGTTGTAGAGATAGATGAGCGACAGCAGCAGCAGCAGTGAGCCGGCCAGCGTAAAGAGGAAGAACTTGAAGGCCGCGTAAACCCGGTTCGGGCCGCCCCATATACCGATGATCAGATAAAGCGGAATCAGCGAGGCTTCAAAGAAGACGTAGAACAGCACGCCGTCGAGCGCCGAGAAAATGCCGTTCATCAGGCCGGACATGATGAGGAAGGCGGCCATGTACTGCGCCACCCGGCTCCGGATGACTTCCCAGCCCGCGATCACCACGATGATGGTCATGAACGAATTGAGCAGCACGAACCACATCGAAATACCGTCGATGCCGAGGTGATAATAGATCTTGAAATGCTCGATCCAAGGCAACGACCCATTTGCCCCTTCTTCAAACTGCATGGCGGCAGTGCCGGTATCGAAATATTTGAAGAGCGGAATGGTCACGGCAAAACCCAGGACTGCGGTCAGCAGTGCCGTCATACGCGCCATGCGGGCGTTGGTATCCGATCCGGTGGCCAGCACCAGCAGCCCGCCGAGTATCGGTATCCATATCGCCAGACTGAGGTAGGGAATATCCGTCATCGTTGCATTCCGTTCAATGCGCCGTTTGCGGCGCGTTCGCTCTCATTAAGTCCCGCTCAACCGAAGAAAACCCAGAAAGTCAGCAGGACAAATACCCCGACGATCATGGTGAAGGCATACTGATACAGGTAGCCGGTCTGGAACATCCCGGTGACGCGCGCCACCAGTGCGACCAGTCGGGACGAACCCGACACCCCGACGCCGTCGATCAGTCCTTCCTCGCCCTTGCGCCATAATCCATTACCCAGCATGCGCGCGCCGCCTGCGAAAACAATTTCGTTGAAACGATCGAAGTAATACTTGTTTTCCAGCACGGTATGAATACCGGCAAGTTTGTTCCGGATGGCCGCAGGCAATTCGGGCTTGTACAGGTAGAACACCCAGGCCGTCACGACCCCGGCCAGTGCCAGCCAGAACGGAGGAGTCATGAAACCATGCAGCGCCATGCCGAACGCACTGCCTCCGAAGGTCTTTTCGATTCCCTCCATGACGGAGGGGAGATCCTTGATCGAAGCAGGATCGAACCCGATCATCGGCCCGATGGTGAAATAGCCGATCACGACAGACGGAATCGCCAGCAGAATCAGCGGCAGCGTCACCACCCAGGGGGATTCGTGCGGTTTTTGCCCCGGCGCAAGGCCGTGATGTTCCTCGTCGTCATGATGCTCATCCCCGTGCGCGTCTTCATGATGCGCCTTCCCGAACCGTTCCTTGCCGTGGAAGACGAGGAAATACATCCTGAAGGAATAGAACGCAGTCACGAACACCCCCACGAGCACGCAGAAAAGCGCGTAGCCCGAGCCGGGAATCGAGGAGGACTGCGTCGCCATGATGATCGAGTCCTTGGAATAGAAACCAGAGAAGAACGGCGTTCCAATCAGGGCCAGCGAGCCGACGAGCGAAGTCACCCAGGTAATCGGCATGTATTTGCGTAACCCCCCCATGTTGCGCATATCCTGGTCGTGATGCAGGCCGATGATGACCGAACCCGCCGCGAGGAAGAGCAGCGCCTTGAAGAAAGCATGCGTCATCAGGTGGAAGATCGCCACGGAATAGGCCGACACGCCGAGCGCCACCGTCATGTAGCCCAACTGCGACAGGGTGGAATACGCCACCACGCGTTTGATGTCGTTCTGGACGATGCCGAGGAACCCCATGAACAAGGCCGTGGTTGCTCCGATGACCAGCACGAAGGTCATTGCGGCTTCAGACAGCTCGAAGAGCGGCGACATCCGCGCCACCATGAAGATGCCCGCCGTCACCATCGTCGCGGCGTGGATCAGGGCGGAAATCGGCGTCGGGCCTTCCATCGAATCGGGCAGCCACACATGCAGCGGAACCTGCGCCGACTTGCCCATCGCGCCGATGAAAAGGCAAATGCAGATCGCGGTGAGCAAGGGCCAGCCCATGCCTGCCACTTCCGTCCCGACCAGCCCCGGCGCTTTCTCGAACACTTCCACGTATGAGAGGCTCTCGGCATGAAGCACGATCAGGGCGATGCCGAGCAGAAAACCAAAGTCCCCCACGCGATTGACCAGGAACGCCTTCAGGTTGGCGTAAATCGCCGTCGGGCGCTTGTACCAGAAACCGATCAGCAGGTATGAGACCAGCCCCACTGCTTCCCATCCGAAGAAAAGCTGGAGGAAGTTGTTGGACATCACCAGCATCAGCATCGAGAAGGTGAAGAGCGAGATATAGCTGAAAAACCGCTGATAACCGGGATCTTCGGACATGTAGCCGATGGTGTAGACGTGCACCATCAGGGACACGAAACTGACGACCAGCATCATCAGCACGGTCAGCTTGTCGATCAGGAAACCGATCTCAAAGTTCACCTCGCCGATCTGCATCCAGGTATAGATCGTTCCGTTGAAAGTGTTCCCGGCCTGCACATCCAGGAAGATCACCACCGAAACGATGAAGGAGATCAGCACGCCGGCAATGGCGGCACAATGCGCGCCGGTGCGCCCGATCTGCCTGCCGAACAGGCCAGCGGCAATCGCCCCGACCAGCGGCGCGAGCACCACGATGAGAGAGAGCGTTTTTATGTCCATGATCGCAGCGCGTCCTTATCCCTTGAGTCTGTCCAGGTCATCCACATGGATCGTGCGGTGGCTGCGGAACATGGCGACGAGAATCGCCAGACCGATGGCCGTTTCCGCCGCCGCCACGGTGAGGATGAAGAAAACGAAAACCTGCCCGCCGATGTCGCCCAGATAGCGCGAAAACGCGATGAAGTTGATGTTGACCGCCAGCAGCATCAATTCGACCGACATCAGCAGGACGATGAGGTTTTTCCGGTTGAGGAAAATCCCGGCCACGCTGATGGCGAACAGGATCGCGCTCAGAATGAGATAGTGGGTTAGCGAAGGCATCGTGTCTCCCCTGCTCGCGTATTCATACTCATAGTCCTTCGGGCTTGCCCGGTTGCGCCCCGGCGGAAGCGGCGGGTTCTTCGGGCGCTTCTTTCTCGGAGGCCATCTTTACCAGCATCACCCGATCCTCGTGACGGACGGCAACCTGCGCTTCCGGCGAGACGTGCTTTTCGGTGTACAAGCCGGAGCGTTTGCGCAACGTCAGGGACACCGCCGCAATCATTGCCACCAGCAGCACCAGCGCCGCGAGTTCGAACGGATAGGCATACTCGGTATAGAGCACCCGGCCCAGTTCGCAGATGTTGGTGGTGCACTGGATGACAGCATCGGCCTGATTGGCGACGATGGTATCCGTTGCCGCGAGATCCTTCTGCGCGTCACCAAAGCCTTTCATCAGCACCAGGCTCATCTCGATGGCCAGCAACACACCGACCACAGCCCCCACCGGCAGGTATTTCCAGAACCCTTCGCGCAGGCGGGCGAAATCAATGTCGAGCATCATCACCACGAACAGGAAGAGCACCATCACCGCGCCGACGTAGACCAGGATCAGCGTAATGGCAAGAAACTCGGCGGACAGCAGCAGCCAGATGCCTGCGGCGCTGAAAAACGACAGTATCAGGAACAGCGCCGCATAGACCGGATTGCGCGCGGTGATGACCCCCAACCCTGCAATGACGAGGACTGTCGCAAAGAAGTAGAAAACGAAGGTTGAAAATTCCATGATGCTCCCCGGCTTACGTTTTCCTGCCGTGGCGGTTCAGCCACTGGATATGCTTGGCCGCCCGTGGTTCTGACTCAGGCAAGTTTCCCATGCAACTGTCTGTCCAAAGCCCTTCAAGAGGATCGTTAAACCTTTTGAGATAAAGAAGATGCGTTTCCCCTTCCTGTCCTACATATGGGCACTCAGAAGTCATTGAAAATACCGCCAAAACATTAGAACCTTCAGTTACTTTCGATTTCCATGACTGAAGCACCTCGGTCTCCATACGTGCCACTTCTTCCTGAACCTGCTCAACTGCCTTGATCTTGACCCAAACCACAGCATCCGCACTGGCATAGGCTCTCCTCGGCCCTGGGTTCGAGCAACGACAAGCTACAGCCTGCGAAGAAACCAGTAGCGACAACAACAGGAAAAAAAAGAACCTTTTCATGTTCCGTGCAACCTCAGCCGATAGACTGATTATTCATTGGATTAAAAAGCCTCCCTAAGACGGCAGGATCGTGTAGTTGATGAAGAAGACATCTTCTTAGAGTATCTTCTGCTTGTGTACTATTACCACCTGGGGCACCATTGACATGAGCAAATTCATGGACAAGGGTAGCGACCACAGTCCAATGCCCCATTAAATATGCATACTTTGAAATAGTCACATCGTTTCCAACACGAGCCCCAAAGTAACCAGGATTAGAATCTGGATCATAATTTATCCATACCGAATTATCATTCCAAACATCAGCAAAGGATCGTCCTCCCGGAAGAGCCCTAAATGCCGCGTTGCACGGAGCATGCCCCCTTATCCTGGAATTGATAATGTCCATCGCCATCCGCAAAGTAACAAGATATCTGTCCTCAGCGCTGGAATACGGCAAATACTGGCGGCGTGTATTCACCGGACTAGGATGACCACTAGCTGTTGTATTTATACTCGGCATATCAACTCTCCCTCACCCCATCACCGATACTTCGCATCCGCCGCCTTGGCCTCGTCGATCTCTTCCTTGAAGCGATCGCCTACCGCCAGCAGCATCTGTTTGGTGTAATAAAGATCGCTGCGCTCCTCGCCGTGATAATCGAAAATCTGCGTCTCCACGATGGCATCCACCGGGCAGGCTTCCTCGCAGAAACCGCAGTAGATGCACTTGCTGAAATCGATGTCGTAACGGGTCGTTCGTCTCGTTCCGTCCTCGCGCTCGCCCAGTTCGATGGTGATGGCCATTGCCGGGCAAACCGCCTCGCACAGCTTGCAGGCGATGCAACGCTCCTCGCCGTCCGAATAGCGCCGCAATGCGTGCAGTCCCCGGAAACGCGGACTCAACGGCGTTCTTTCCTCAGGGAACATCTGCGTGAGCTTGCGCTGGAAGAAATGCCGCCCGGTCAGCGCCAACCCCTTGATCAGTTCCTTGAGGAACAAGCTTCCAATGTAATCCCTGGCTCCCACGGCCTATCCCTTTACCTTGTCATTTCCAGATCAGCGGGGACACCGTCACCCCCACCGCCACTACCACAACCCACACCAACGTGATCGGAACGAACACTTTCCAGCCCAGACGCATGACCTGATCATAACGGAAACGGGGGAAAGTGGCCCGTACCCACAGGAAGACGAACAGGAAGAACGCCGTCTTCAGGGCCAACCAATGGAATCCGTCCGGCAAACCGGGAATTGGCGAGAGCCAGCCGCCGAGGAACAGGATCGAGGTCATCACGGACACAAGGATCATGTTGGCATACTCGGCCAGGAAGAAGAGCGCAAAGGCCATGCCCGAATACTCGACCATGTGCCCGGCAACGATCTCGGACTCGCCTTCCACCACGTCGAACGGCGCGCGGTTGGTTTCCGCGAGACCGGAGACGAAATAGATCACGAACATCGGAAACAACGGCAGCCAGTACCAAGACAACATGCCATACCCCTGCTGGGCGAGGACGATATCCCCCAGTTTGAGGCTTCCTGCGAGCAGCAACACGCAGATCAGCGCAAAGCCGAGCGAGATTTCGTAGGAAATCATCTGCGCCGTCGCCCGCATCGCGCCAAGGAATGCGTACTTGGAGTTCGAGGCCCAACCCGCGATGATGACTCCGTAGACCTCTATCGAGACGACCGCCAACAGGAAGAGCAGACCGGCGTTGATGTCGGAAATCACCAGAAACTGCGAGTTGCCGGCTGAATCCTCGAATGTGCCGAACGGGATCACCGCCCAGCCCACCAGCGAGGGGGCAATGGCGAGAATCGGGCCAAGGATGAAAAGCCCCTTGTTGGCGCCACTCGGAATGATGACTTCCTTGAAAAGCAGCTTGAGCGCGTCGGCAATCGGTTGCAGCAATCCGAGCGGCCCAACCCGGTTCGGCCCGACGCGCAACTGGATGGCGCCGATGACCTTGCGCTCGAAATACGTCATATAGGCCACGCACAGCAACAACGGCGCGAGTACGGCGACGATCTTGAGCATCGCCCACACGGCAGCCCCGAGAGCCGGGCCTAACAAGGAATCAAGCCATTGCGTTATCACGTCCATCAAAGTCGCTCCACGCTCAGTTCGCCATGCAAGGATCCAAGCGGTACGGTCGAGGCATGCGCAGCGGCAATGCGGACGCAGCCTGCGGCAAGATTTTCATCCGCCTCGACCTGCAATTCGACCGTCCCTCCGGTTCCCGTCACCCGCACCCTGTCACTGGAGTGCACGCCCAAAGTCTCCATCGTCGCCAATGGCATCCTCGCCCTGGGGGGGCCAGCATCGGCGGTCTTTTGCAGCGAAGGCGCGCGCCGCACCAATGGATCGGCAAAATAAACCGGCACGTCGGCAACCCGTTGCAGGGTATTGGCACGCGCCTCGGAAGGTGTGGCCGCCGACACATCGCCGATGGCGTTGTCCAGCCGGGCGCGGCGGGAATCGTCGCCACCCGGCAGCGCCTCATCGCGCACGGTCTCGATGTCGTCCTGATCGAAGCCGGGCAGTTCAAGCAGATTGCCCAACACCCGCAGGATTTTCCAGCCCGGACGGGACTCTCCGCGCGAATGCGTCGAAGCCTCGAAGCTCTGCACGTCGCCGATACAGTTCACGAAGGTGCCCGGCGTCTCGGCAAACGGGGACAACGGCAACAGCACGTCGGCAACCTGACGCAGGGCGGGCGAATCGAAGGCGCTGATCGCAACGACCAGCCGCGCGCGATTCATCGCTTCCACGGTCGCAGCGCCGTCGGCGAAATCGAGATCGGGGTCGGCGCCAAACAACAAATAGGCATGCCGTGGCGATTCGATCATCGCCCGTGCGTCCAGCCCGCCTTCGCCCGGTACGGCATTGGCAAAATACCCTCCCACGCTGTTGGCCGCTTCGCCAACGAAGCCGAAGGAGGCATCGGACAGGCGCGCAATCTCCTGACCCCACAGGTGCAACTCGGCGGCACGCGGGTGCTGTTCGGCAAGATTGCCGAGCCACACCGCCGTCTTTTCGCCATCGGCGAGACTCTGCGCAATCGCGCGAGCATCGTCGGAAATCTCGGTCGGTATTCTTCTGAGCAGCGTGCTTGAGATTTCCTTGCCGGTTTTCTCAGCCAGCGCAGCCACAATGGCCGCCAGTGCGTCCACCATTTCGGAGGGCGGAACCAGCGCGCGTGTGGCCATCGGCATTCGCCAGTCTTCGGCGTTCGGTCCCACGGTGCACACCTCCAGGCCGTGGCGCATCGCGGAATGGCGCACCTTCTGCGCAAGCAGCGGCGCATCCTTGCGCAGGAAACTGCCGATGACCAGGATGCTGTCGAGATCGTGGACATCGACCACGGTCATGCCGAGCCAGGGGATCCCGGCGCGCGCGGTGTCGCCCCGGAAATCGTGGCGACGCAGGCGGAAATCAACGTTTTCCGACCCCAGGCCACGCACCAGTTTTTGCAGCAGATGAAGTTCTTCGACCGTCGAATGCGGGGAAGCCAACGCGCCAAGCGCCTGACCGCCCTGCTCGCTCACGACGGCGCGTAGCGCACTGGAGACGAACGCAAGCACTTTCTGCCACGTTTCGGGATGCCACGCTTCGCCGTTACGCATCATCGGCAAAGTCAGTCGTTGTTCGCTCGTGAGCGCCTCATAGGAAAAACGATCCCTGTCCGAGAGCCAGCATTCGTTGAGATTCTCGTTGCTCAGGGGCAGTACCCGCATGACCTCGTCGTTTCTGGTCTGAACGATGAGATTGGTTCCGAGCGAATCGTGCGGACTCACCGAACGCCGCCGCGACAGTTCCCAGGAACGGGCAAGGTAACGGAACGGTTTCGAGGTCAGCGCACCGACCGGACAAAGGTCGATGACGTTGCCGGAGAGTTCGGAGTCGACCGCGCGCCCGAGGAAGGTCATGATCTCGGCATGGTCGCTCCGATATGCCTGCCCCATTTCCATTTCGCCGCCGATCTCGGTGGTGAATCGCACACAGCGCGTGCAATTGATGCAACGGTTCGCCTCGGAGGCGATCAGCGGGCCGAAGTTCTTGTTGACGAAGACGCGCTTTTTCTCCTGGTAACGCGCTTTCGTATCGCCGTAACCGATCGCCAGATCCTGCAACAGGCATTCGCCGCCCTGATCGCAGATCGGACAATCGAGCGGATGATTGATGAGCAGGAATTCCATGACTCCTTTCTGTGCCTGTATCGTCGCCTTCGTGCGGGTCCAGACCTTCATGCCGTTGGTCACGGGCGTGGCGCATGCGGGCACCGGCTTGGGGGCTTTTTCGACCTCCACCAGGCACATGCGACAACTGGCTGCAATCGACAGCTTCTTGTGATAGCAGAAGTGCGGAATATAGATGCCGGCCAGGGTCGCGGCATCCATCACGGTGCTGCCTACCGGAACCTGAATCGCCTTGCCGTCGATTTCGATGTCTAGCATGACTGGCTCACGTAAATTTGGCTGCCGGTATCCTGCCTCGCAGGGGGGACCAGGCATTTCTTGTTTTCGATGTGGTATTCGAACTCGTCGGCGAAATGATTGACGAAGCTCTGCACCGGCCCCGCCGCCGCGTCGCCGAGCGCGCAAATGGTGCGTCCTGAAATGTTTCCCGCTACCGAGCGCAACAGGTCGAGGTCTTCAGGCCGCCCGAGGCCGTGTTCGATCCGGTGCACCACGCGGTACATCCAGCCCGTGCCTTCACGGCAGGGCGTGCACTGACCGCAGGATTCCTCATGGTAAAACCAGGCCAGACGCTCCAGCGCCCGCACCATGCAGGTGGTCTCGTCCATGACGATCACCGCGCCGGAGCCGAGCATCGACCCCGCCCTGGAAATCGAGTCGAAGTCCAGCGTGCAGTTCATCATGATTTCGGCGGGAAGCACCGGCGCGGAGGAACCGCCCGGAATCACCGCCTTCAGCTTGCGCCCGGCGCGCATGCCGCCTGCCATTTCCAGCAGTTCGGAAAACGGCGAGCCGAGGCGCAGTTCGTAGTTGCCCGGCCTGCACACGTGGCCGGAAACCGAAAAGAGTTTCGTGCCGCCGTTATTGGGTTTGCCCAGATTCAGGAAAGCCTGGCCGCCCATCTTCATGATGAAGGGTACCGCAGCGAACGTTTCGGTGTTGTTGACCGTCGTCGGCTTGCCGTACAGGCCGAAGGCCGCCGGAAACGGCGGCTTGAAGCGAGGCTGCCCCTTCTTGCCTTCGACGGATTCGAGCAACGCGGTTTCCTCGCCGCAGATGTAAGCCCCGTAGCCGTGATGCGCGAAGAGATCGAAGGAAAAACCGCTTCCGAGGATATTCTGGCCGAGGAATCCGGCGGCGCGCGCTTCGTCCAGGGCTTCTTCAAAACGTTGGTAGATCTCGAAAATTTCGCCGTGGATATAGTTGTAGCCCCGCGTGCAGCCCATCGCGTAAGCGCCGATGAGCATCCCCTCGATCACCGTATGCGGGTTGTAGCGCAGGATGTCCCGATCCTTGAACGTGCCCGGCTCACCCTCGTCGGAGTTGCAGACCACGTATTTGTCGCCGGGGAAGGAGCGCGGCATGAACGACCATTTCAGCCCGGTCGGAAAGCCCGCGCCCCCGCGCCCGCGCAGGCCCGAAGTCTTGACTTCGGCAATAATGGCATCAGGCGGCGTCTTCTCCTTGAGGATCTTGCGCAACGCCTCGTAGCCTCCCCTGGCGACGTAATCCTTGAGCCGCCAGGTACGGTCGCCGTCGAGACCGGCGAGAATCAGTCCGTGCTCGCTCATTGCTTCTCCAGGTCGGCCAGCAGTTGGTCGATTTTCTCGGTCGTCATGAAACTGCACATGCGATGGTTGTTATGCAGCAACACCGGCGCATCGCCGCAAGCGCCCATGCACTCCCCTTCCTTGAGCGTAAACATGCCGTCGGGCGTGGTTTCGTTGAAACCGATGCCCAGCTTCTTCTTCAGGTAGTCTGCCGCATGCACCCCGCCGGAGAGCGCACAGGGCAGATTGGTGCATACCGTGATCTTGTGACGGCCTACTTGCGCGAGGTTGTACATGCCGTAGAAGCTTGCCACCTCCCACGCGGCAATCGGCGGAATACCGATATAACCGGCCACGAATTCGATGGTCTCCATCGACAGCCACCCCTTCTCCTGCTGCGCGATGCGCAGCGCCGAGATGATCGCAGACTGCTTCTTGCCGGGCGGATACTTGGCAATCTCCCGGTCTATCTGTTGTAACGATTCTTGACTCAACATATCTGGCTCTTTTGAAGCGAAGCGTTTTCCGGTCAGCGGTCTACATCGCCAAACACCACGTCCACCGTGCCCATGAGCGCCACCACGTCGGCAATCATGTGCCCGCGCGCAAGTTCGTCCATCGCTGCCAGGTGGATGAAACCCGCTGAACGCAGTCTGATCCGATAGGGTTTGTTGGCGCCGTCCGAGATCGCGTACACGCCGAATTCCCCCTTGGGATGCTCGATGGTGGCATACACCTCGCCCTCGGGAACATGGAAACCCTCGGAGAAAAGCTTGAAGTGGTGGATCAACTCCTCCATGTCGCTCTTGATCGTTTCACGCTTGGGCGGAGCGATCTTGTGGTTATCGGTAATGACCGGGCCGGGGTTCCTGCGCAGCCATTCGATGCACTGGCGAACGATCCGGGTCGACTGGCGCATTTCCTCCATCCGGCACAGGTAACGGTCGTAACAGTCCCCGTTCCTGCCGATCGGAATATCGAAGTCGAGCCGGTCGTAGACCTCGTAGGGCTGCTTCCTGCGCAAATCCCAGGCAACGCCGGAGCCGCGCAACATCGGCCCGGTAAAGCCCAGTGCCAGCGCCCGCTCGGGCGACACCACGCCGATGCCCACGGTACGCTGTTTCCAGATGCGGTTCTCGGTGAGCAGCGTTTCGTAGTCGTCGCAGTATTTCGGGAAGCGATCGAAGAAGTCCTCGATGAAATCGAGCATCGACCCTTCGCGCGCCGCATTGAGCTCATTGATGCGGCTCTCGTTCTTGAAGCGGCTGGGTTTGTACTTCGGCATGCTGTCGGGCAGGTCGCGGTAGACGCCGCCGGGCCGATAGTAGGCCGGGTGCATGCGCGCCCCGGACACCGCCTCGTAGACATCGAACAGATCTTCGCGCTCGCGGAAGGTGTAGAGAATCATCGTCATCGCGCCGATGTCGAAAGCGTGCGAACCGATGAGCACCAGATGATTGAGAACGCGGGAGATTTCATCGAACATCACCCGGATGTACTGGGCGCGCTCCGGCACCTCGATACCGAGCAATTTTTCTACCGCCAGGCAATACACGTGCTCGTTGCACATCATCGCCATGTAGTCGAGCCGATCCAGGTAGGGCACCGACTGCAACCAGGTGCGGGTCTCCATGAGTTTCTCGGTTCCGCGATGCAGGAGCCCGATATGTGGGTCGGCGCGCTCGACCACCTCGCCGTCGAGTTCGAGCACCAAGCGCAAGACCCCGTGCGCTGCCGGGTGTTGGGGGCCGAAATTGAGCGTGTAATTGCGGATCTCAGACATGACCGGCTTCCCCGTAACCTGCCTCGCGCACCACGCGCGGCGTGTTTTCGCGCGGTTCGATCGTCACCGGCTGGTAAACCACCCGGCCCGCCTCTTCGTCGTAACGCATTTCCACGTACCCCGACACCGGGAAATCCTTGCGCAGCGGATGTCCCACGAAACCGTAATCGGTCAGGATGCGGCGCAGATCTGGATGACCGGAGTACATGATGCCGCAGAGGTCGAACGCCTCGCGCTCCTGCCAGTTGACGCTCGGCCACAGGTCGCAGACCGAATCGAGCACCGGGAAATCGTCGTCCGTGGAAAACGTCCGAACGCGCAACCGCCAGTTATGCTCGAGGGAAAGCAGGTGCAGGATCGTGGCGAAACGCCTGCCGGGCTTGCAGGCGGCGTTGCCGTAGGTCAGGTAATCGACCCCGCACAGATCCATCAACTGCTCGAACCGCAATTCGGCGTGATCGCGCAAGGTACGGGCGACATGCAGGTAATCTTCCGCGCCCACCTCGATCGTGATTTCGCCCCGATCCTCGACCAGTGAACGCAGGCGCCCCTCGAAGACGATTCGCAGAATCTGGCTCAGGCGCTCAAGTTTGGCACTCATGAATCCCTCATCTCCTTAGCGGCGCGCGATGGTGCTGGTACGCTTGATCTTGTTCTGGAGTTGCAACAGGCCGTAAAGCAGGGCTTCGGCCGTAGGCGGACATCCCGGCACATAAACATCGACGGGCACGATCCGGTCACAGCCGCGCACCACCGAATAGGAATAATGGTAATAGCCGCCGCCATTGGCACAGGAACCCATCGAAACCACCCAACGCGGCTCGGCAAGCTGCTCGTAGACCCGGCGCACCGCTGGGGCCATCTTGTTGGTGACCGTGCCGGCAACGACCATCAGGTCGGACTGGCGCGGACTGGCGCGGAAAATGATGCCGTAGCGGTCGAGATCGTAGCGGGCCATCCCCGAGTGCATCATCTCGATCGCGCAGCAGGCCAGCCCGAAAGTCACCGGCCACAAGGAGCCTGTGCGCGTCCAGTTGATGACCGTATCCAGCGACGTGGTGATGAATCCTTCACGAAAAATACCTTCGATACTCATTTTTCATTCCCAGTCGAGCGCGCCGTTTTTCCATTCGACGATGTAACCGATAACCAGGATGGCGAGAAACACCATGACTGAACCGAACATGAACCACATCGCCGCAGCCTGAGCATCGACGAAATCCTTGAACACCACTGCCCACGGGAAAAGGAACGCGATTTCGAGATCGAACAGGATGAAGAGGATGGCGATCAGGTAGTAGCGGACATCAAACTTCATCCGGGCGTCTTCAAACGCATCGAACCCGCATTCATATGCCGCCATCTTGTCCGCGCCGGGCCGGTTCGGCCCGAGTGTCTTGCCTAGAAAGAGCGGCACGACGCCGAAAGCAAGCCCCACGAACACGAACAGTAAAACCGGCAGATAGTTTTCCAGCATGACCTACGTCTCCCCGTGTTGTTGTTCTGGTGCAACTCGAAAACCCTGGCAGTTCGTAGCATAGCTCATTCTGCCTTGTACTTTTTGTCGATCGCTTCTGTACCAGTCTCTCGCAGAAGCGGCTGCTTCCGCTTTGACATTGATCATTTTTGATCAACCATCCTTACTGGTGCCGACGATGAGACTCGAACTCATACAGCTTTCGCCACTACCCCCTCAAGATAGCGTGTCTACCAATTCCACCACGTCGGCGTGACAGGTCACAATTTTATGTTTTTTTTACATCACATGCAAAGCCCGCGACGCCATCAAGCGCGTGTCGTACATCCGTCCGCCATGAGTGACGGGGATTGCGTTCGATCCATAATCGCAACACGGCTACTCTGGAATCCTGTTTGCGCCTCCTTCCTCGACCGGCGCTGTCTCGGGAACAGGCACAGGAGCAGGAGCGGAATCCGGAACGACTCTGGCAGGAACCGGAGCGCCTTCCACGACACTGCCGGACTTTTTCGGCGTACCGCTTGCCATGTATGCCAGGCTCAGGCTGGTGATGAAAAACACCGTCGCCAGTGCCGCCGTGGTTCGGCTCAGGAAATTGGCCGACCCGGACGATCCGAACAGGCTGCCCGACGCGCCGCTGCCGAAAGCCGCGCCCATGTCGGCTCCCTTGCCATGCTGCATCAGGATGAGGCCGATCATCCCGAGCCCCGCCAACACGTGAATCAGCAACACCAGATTGAATAATGTACCGCCCATCATTACCTCGAAGAAAACCGTCAGGCGTTCAATCGCCCGTTATCGCTGCCCGGCAGACAGCCATGAAATCCTGCGCCACCAGCGACGCGCCCCCGATCAGGCCGCCGTCGACATCGGGCATTGCGAAAAGCGCTTGCGCGTTGTCCGTCTTGACGCTGCCGCCATAGAGGATGCGTATCTCCGCCGCTGGCGCCCCATACTTTGCGAGTTGGCGCCGAATGGCGGCGTGCACCGCCTGCGCTTCCTCCGCGCTCGCCGCGCGCCCGGTTCCGATCGCCCACACCGGCTCGTAGGCAATGACCGTTCGTGACAGCCCCTGCGCGCCGATCGACTCTCGCACTGCGTCGAGTTGACGACCGATGACCTCCATCACTCGCCCTGCATCGCGCTCGGAGAGCGACTCACCGACACAGACGATGGGCACGAGACCCGCCCGCAATGCCGCCGCCGCCTTGCGACCGACCGTGGCGTCATCCTCGCCGAACAGCGCACGCCGCTCGGAATGGCCGACGATCACGTAACGGCAGCCCATTTCGGCGAGCATTTCCGCGCTCACCTCGCCCGTATACGCGCCGGACTGGAACTCGCTCACCGTCTGAGCGCCCAATGCCATCCCGCCCAGGCGCGAAGCCACTTGAGCAAGGTATGGAAACGGCACACACACGGCCATATCCACTCCGGCCAGCGCCTCGCACGCCGCAAGCAGCGCCTCGTTCGCGGCCAGAGAGCCGTTGAGCTTCCAGTTACCGACAACCAGTTTTCGCGCCATGAAATAATAAAGGCGACCGTAAAAACGAATGATTATACAGGGTACGCGTCCTGAGCGCCAAGTATTGGTGACGCCGATGGCGTGATACTCCCTCCGACCCGCGCAAGCGCGGGCCACCTCCCTACTCCCTCCGTCACGCCTACGGCGCGCCACCTCCCTCGAGAGGGAGGCTATAGATTCGGGTGAGTCTTCGACTCCCGTGGGACGCTTGCCTCACTGCCCTCGCCGTAAAACTGCGGTCGCCCCCTGTTCATGAGTTAATATCGCGCCCTCGCCCGATCCGTTTTCCTGCCGTACCGTTTCATGAACGACAACCCTCTCCCCCCCCCCGACGACATCGCTGCCTCGCTTCCCTCCGACGCCCCCCCCCTGGATTGGTACGCCGAACGCGCCTATCCTCCCTACGCCGC